>OLIW01002656.1_pt1 | contig 12795 bp, 8 predicted proteins | sample 1601321 | NCBI WGS metagenome assembly OLIW01 (sample SAMEA2452114, study PRJEB22498) | human gut metagenome | reverse complement strand
TTGAGGGCCAGGCGGCTCCGGTGCCGGTCGAAGGTGCCGCTCGTCGTCGTTTCCGCGAAGACTTGCGCGCTGGCCGCTTGGATGACAAGACCGTAGAAGCCGATGTGACAAGTAATGCTCCCGTCTTTAACATGATTGGTCCGGAAGGCATGGACGATCTGGAAAATCAGCTCCAAAGCGTCTTTGACAAGATCAATGCTTCGCGTCGCGAAAAAAAGCGTCTCAAGATCCGCGAAGTGATGGAAATCTACACGGACGAAGAAGCCGGAAAGCTGATTGATCACGAAGACCTCACGCGTCGCGCGATCGAAAGTGTGGAAAACAACGGGATCGTTTTTATTGACGAAATCGACAAGATCGCGGGTGGTGCCGAACGTCACGGTTCGGGTGACGTTTCGCGTGAAGGCGTGCAACGCGATCTGTTGCCGTTGATTGAGGGCACCTCCGTGAAAACCAAGTACGGTTGGGTGAAGACCGACCACGTGCTCTTTATCTGCTCGGGTGCGTTCCACCTTTCCAAGCCGTCGGATCTGGTTCCCGAATTGCAGGGCCGTTTGCCGATTCGCGTGGAACTGAAGAGCCTTACCGAAGAAGACTTCGAGCGCATCCTTACGCAGACTGACGCTTCTGTCGTCAAGCAGTACGAGGCACTTCTGGGTGCAGACGGCGCCAAGCTCACCTTCACGCCCGAAGCAATCAAGGCGATTGCGCATTACGCCTTTGAGGTGAATGAACGAACGGAAAACATCGGTGCGCGACGTCTGTACACCGTGATGGAAAAGCTGCTTGAAGAAGTGAGCTTTGACGCGGGATGCCGCAGCGCGATGGAAGTGACCATCGACGAAGCGTACGTGCGTGAGCGTCTCGACGTGCTTGCGGGCGATCAGGATCTGTCCCGCTACGTGCTCTAACGATCGTTCCGTCTGCAAGACAGAGCCTTTGGGCTCTGTTTTGTTATGCGGACTCGAACGGTGTTCGCAAGCCTCATCGTGCGGTATAGTTTGGCGCGCTTGCAACGGCGTTGACAAAAAAAGAAAGTATCATCAAAAGAACGCCGCGGACTTGTGTCTGTGCCCGACGGCACGCAAGTGAATTGCCTTTCGTTCGGAAGCAAATCCCCTTGGTCAAAAAAGGATGACAAACAATGCAGACTTCCGCCCCCAACACCAATTTGGTGCCCGCTTCGCTCAAAGCTGAAGTTCTTTCCGAAGCTCTTCCTTACATTCAGCGATTTCACGGCAAGACGATCGTGATCAAGTACGGCGGCAACGCCATGACGGATCCGAAACTGCAACGCGCTTTCGCGCGAGACGTGGTGCTTTTGAAACTTGTCGGCATGAACCCGGTGGTTGTGCACGGCGGCGGTCCTCAGATCAACAGTGCCTTGAATCGCGTGGGTAAGGTTAGCGAATTCGTGCAGGGCATGCGTGTCACTGATCCCGAGACGATGGAAGTTGTCGAATGGGTGTTGTGCGGTGAGGTGCAGGGCGATCTCGTGCAAATGATCAACTCCTTCGGCGGGCATGCCGTGGGTTTGACCGGCAAGGATGGCAGTCTCATTAAGGCGCGCCGCATGAAGCTGCAGGACACCAACGACCCCAACGTGTATCACGACATCGGTCAGGTGGGCTTGATCGAGGAAATCAATCCGTCGCTCGTTCAGGCGCTCGAACAGGATCACTTCATTCCGGTGATCAGTCCCATCGGCATGGGTGAAGACGGCTTGGCCTACAACATCAATGCCGACGTGGTGGCCGGAAAGATGGCCGAAACGCTTAAGGCCGAAAAACTCGTGATGCTTACCAATACGCCGGGTGTGCTCGATCGCGAGGGCAACCTTCTGAGCGGACTGACGGCCTCTGAAATCGATGCGCTCTTTAAGGACGGCACGATTTCGGGCGGTATGCTTCCCAAACTTTCTTCTGCGCTGTCGGCCGCCCGCAACGGTGTGCGCAGTGTGCACATCATTGACGGACGCGTCAATCACTGTTTACTTCTTGAAATTCTCACTCCGCAGGGGGTGGGTACGATGATTTCGGCCGATGACTGATAACAAGAAACGCCGCAACAAACCGATTGAAAACGCTGACGACGGACAGACCCGTGCGCGACTGAGTCGCGTCAAGGTCTGGCTGATCGACTGCGACGATACGCTCTACGAGTCTTCCCGTGGCATGTTTGCCGCCATCCATTTACGCATGGAGTCGTTCATTGCGCAAAAGCTTGGCGTGTCGATCGAAGAAGGCCGTCGCCTTCAGCATGCCTATTGGGCGCAGTACGGAGCGACTTTTTTAGGACTTGAAAAACATCACGGAATCGCACCCAAGGAATTTTTTGATGCCACGCATCGGTTCGATCTTTCCGAAGAAGTGCCCGAAGACTTCAGCCGCGCCAAACTGCGCGACAGTCTCAAGGCCTTAAATGGCAAGCGCGTTTTGGTAACCAACGGTCCCGAATGCTACATAAAAGCACTTTTGCCGCTTTTGGGCATTGCCGATTTGTTTGATGCGGTGGTAAGCGCCGACGATATGCGCGTTTTGGGCGCCTGGCGCTGCAAGCCTGATGAAACCTTATTTGCCAGTTTGACAGCGCGCTTTAAAGCGCGTCCTGAGCAGTGCGCTTTCATTGAAGACAGTCCGGTGAACCTAAAGACAGCCAAGAAACTCGGCATGGTGACGGTTTGGTGCGCGGGCTATCGCAAGCGCGAACCGCATCGCATGCAGGCGCACGCCTGGGCCGACGTTGCAGTCGATTCCCTGTTTGAGCTGGCCCGTCGCGTGCGTAACGCTCGCTCGCAGGCCGGCATGAGACCGAATTAAGGCAGGAGAGACGCAAATGCTGAAGGTGTTGAAGACTTGCTGGCGCGGGTTGGATTTTCTGAGGCGTCTGACCCTGAACCTGGTCTTTTTGCTGATTCTCGGCGCGATTGTTTTTGCTTTTTTCTACGAAAAGCCTGTGAGCGTACCCAACAATGCCGTGCTGCTGGTGACCTTGTCGGGGCAGGTTGTCGAAGAAGACGATTTCGACGGCCAGGGAACGTTTTCTTCCATGGTTGACGGCTCGGACTCCTTCACGCGTCTGCGCGACGTGACGCGGGCTTTGTCGCTTGCTGCCGAAGACAAACGCATTGCGGCGGTGCATTTCCGTGTGCAGGATCTGCAAAAAGCGGGCCTGGCTTCGCTTCGCGAGATCGGCGCGGCAATGGATCGCGTGAAGGCTGCCGGCAAGAAAATCACCGTTTGGTCGACAGGCTACAGCCAGATTCAGTATGCGGTTGCCGCGCACGCCAACGAGGTCTTTGTTCACCCTATGGGCGGTGTGATGCTCAAGGGGCTTTCCGGAACCCGCCTTTACTGGGGCAGCGCGCTCAAAGAGTTGGGCGTGACGGTGCATGTATACCGCGCGGGTGACTACAAGAGTGCTCCAGAAATTTTTGTGCGCTCCGAACCCTCCAAAGAGTCGCTTGCGGCTGATCGTTTCTGGATGAAAGACATCTGGTGGCAATACACCGCCAACATTGAGTCTTCCCGAGGTTTGATGCCGGGTGCTGTCGACAAGGTAATTGCTACGTATCCCGAGCTCCTTGAAAAAGCGCAAGGAGACATGAGCCGGGTAGCACTCGACCAAAGCCTGATTGATTCGGTGCATACGGCTGATGAGGTGATCGATATTCTGCGCACCCGTATGGGTTGGAAGAGTGCGACCGAAGAAAAGCTTCTTGATTATCGGCTTTATCTTGAAGCGGTAGAAAAAGTTCCGTCCGGAAAACGCGTTGCCGTGGTGACGATCGAAGGTGAAATCAAAGACGGCGGCGACGGCCCCGGTATGACCGGTGAACGCGACGCCGTGCAACGCATCCGAGCCGTACGCGAGTCGCCTGACTATGCGGCTCTGGTGGTGCGTATCGATAGCCCCGGCGGCAGTCCGGTAGCTTCCGAACTGATTCGCCGTGAGCTGGAACTCGTCAAAAAGGCAGGCAAGCCTGTGGTTGCAAGCTTTGGCGACTATGCCGCAAGCGGTGGCTATTGGGTGGCGCTCGGCGCCGACACGATCGTGACTGATCCGATGAGCATCACCGGTTCTATCGGCGTGTTCGGCATGATGCCGACTTTTGAAAAGGCCATTGATCGATTGTCGCTCGGTACGGGCGGCGTATCGACCTCACCGCTTGCTGATGCGATGAATCCGCTCAAATCGGTAACGCCCGAGTACGGAAAGATGATGGAACTTTCCGTGGCCCGCATTTACCGTGACTTCATCTCTCTGGTTGCCAAAGGCCGCAAGATGGACGAGCAGAAAGTTGCGGCATTGGCTCAAGGTCGCGTCTTTACTGGCCGTCAGGCGATTGATATGGGGCTTGCCGATACCTTGGGCGGGTTGGACGTGGCTTTAAAGAGGGCTGCTGAAATGGCCAATGTGCCCAATGCGCCCGCGGAATTCATCGAGCGTGATGGCTCCGGGTTGTCGATGATGGTGATGCGTCTGATGCGCCGTGCCATGATCGAAACCGGCTTTGCCGAAGCGATGCGTTTGGCGACTCCTGCCGTGCAGGTGCTCGAGCCCGTCCAACGTTTGCAGCAGACAGTTTCCGGCAGCATGCCGCTCTATGCGCATTGTCTGTGCACGCCGCAGTAGCAAGCTTTCACGCTGCAACCATTCGGCCGTTGCGGATTCCGCAGAGTTGATTGCAATTTCGCCCGAGGGTTACCTCGGGCGAAGCGGATCTTTTTGAAGCACTGCAGAAAGACGGACTGCGATTGGAACAGGAACGTATCCCAATGTCGGTTCTCAATCGAGTGTCTGTTTCTCAGGTTGACAGGCTCAGAGAAGCTTTTTGAGTGCTTCCACAACTTCAATGTCAGCCGGAAGCCAATCGACAGTGTCAAGTTCATCGCGGGTGAGCCACTTCATGGCTTCATGCTCGACCAATTCGATTTCGCCCTGCGTGATGCTCGACAGGAAGCAGTGCATCGTGAGGTGAAAGTTCGGGTAGTCGTAGTCGACCGTCGTCACGAACTTGTCGGGGTGAATCGTGACGCGCAGTTCTTCTTCAATTTCGCGCACGATTGCTTCTTCGGCGGTTTCGCCTTGCTGCACTTTGCCGCCGGGGAATTCCCAGCCGTCTTTGTATTCGCCGTAGCCGCGCTGTGTGGCAAGAATTTTGCCGTCTTTGACAATGATGGCGGCAACGACTTCAATGGTCTTCATTGTGTTTGTGCCCTCTTAATAATGGGTAATAAGTATACGTGCTGACATGTGAGGGATTATTCACTAAGCTGCAGGTTTGCTTTGTGACGAATGCGAAGAAACGCTCAGGACAAAATCGGCGACATAAATGGTTTTGATGTGATCACGCTTGCGAGAGGATCTGAAAGTGAGTGCTCCTAAGACCGAATGGCGCTGTGAGTCACTGAAGAACACGCGCCACTAAAATGAAAACTACGCTGTCTTCGTCGAGTTTCTCAGCGCTTCGACGAGCTCCGTGGCCCAACGAATCTGTCGTTCCTTTTGAGCAGGGATCGCAATTCGAATGTGGCGCTGTGCCCAGGCGTTGGTGAGCTTTACCGCACGGGTGCGCGGGTGGGGCTGTGCTTCGAAAGCGACGCGGCTGGCAATGCCGATTCCAACACCTGCGGCGGCCATCTGAAAGAGGATTGGTTGATTGGAGACGCGAACCTTGGGAACGAGCTTGTGGCCGAGTTCTCTAGCTCTTTCGTCGACGAAACGCTGCATTTCTACGTGTTCGCTCAGGGAGACGAAGTCCTCGTTCAGACATTCGGCGAAATCCAATGCTTCACGGTGCGCCAACGGGGAATCGATGCTTACGATCACCACAAGACCGTCGCGGGCGTAGTCTATGAAAGTAACGCCCGGATAGTCGCCAACGAAGGCGCTCAGGCCGATGTCGGCTCTGTCTTCGGCAACGGCCTCGACCACGTCGCGTGAAGAACAGCGATGGTGAGAGATCGAAACGTCAGGATGTGCCTTCAAAAAACGCGCCAGCCCATCGGCCAGAAAGTTCATGGCGGCGCCGTAGTTAGAGACGATCCGAAGCGTTCCGGCCTCGCGGCTCACGAAAGGCTCGAGATCGCGAAGCATGCCATCAATGTCGCGCTCAATGCGAAGAGCTCCCTGCCGCACGATTTCGCCGGCAGGCGTTACCGCCATACCCTGTGCTGATCGCGTGAAAAGAGGCACCCCCAAACTTGACTCGAGTCCTTTGATGCGGGCGCAGACGGTCGAGGGACTCAAATGCACTCGTGCAGCTCCTCGAGTGAGATTGCCTTCGTCGGCCACGGCGCGAAATGTTTTGAGATCAATTAAGGAAAAGTGCTGCATTGCGAAAGCAAAAAAGGTGCGATTCATTCGGAAATTCCGAACGTAACCTTTGAAAAAGACTGATGGATGAATTCTTTTCCTAAGCTTAACATGCCCGTAAGAAGTCCGAAATTATTAGCTCCCCAACTGATTTTGGACTTTGCCGAAAAAATTCGAGTTTCTGAGAGGGATTCGGATTTGCTAAACAATAAAGCAAGGAGAGAAAGATGAAATTCCAACGACTGACCATTTTGGCGAGTGCGGTTATTCTCGGCCTCGGTTTGTCGTCCGGCGCCTATGCATTTTCAGCCGAAATGACGAAATCCTATTCGCAGGGAGACAAAGCCTCGTTCTTAGCGGGCGCCCACAACCAGAAGGGAATCTCTTGTCAGATGTGTCACACCACGGACAAGGTCAGTGATTCGGAAACGGAAATCAATAAGCAATGCGTGATGTGCCACGAGCCCAACGCATTGGTCAAGAAAACGGAAAAGCCGCATCAGCCCAATCCGCACAAGAGTCACTTGGGTGACGTTCAGTGCACGGCCTGTCATTCCGGGCATACGCCTTCCGTCGCGTACTGCACCAACTGTCATGATTTCCCGTCCATGAAGGATATGAAGTTCGGCAAGGGGGCCAAGCCTGCTTCTCAGTACGAAGATCTGGCCAAGTACGACAATGCCAAGCCCGAACGTACGGAAACGACGGACATTCTCGTGGTCGGTTCCGGTGCGGCAGGTTTTGTGGCAGCCTTTACGGCACAGGAAGCCGGTGTGAAGAACATCATCATGGTTGAAAAGATGGCGGTGCCGGGCGGCAACAGCCAGCTTGCAGCTGGCGGCATGAATGCGGCCGGTACTCCTTATCAGAAGGAAAAAGGCATTGAGGACAATGCCAAGCTGATGTTTGAAGATACGATGAAGGGCGGCAAGAACGTGAGCAACCCCGAGCTTGCAAAGATTCTGGCCGAACGTTCCGCTGATTCGATCAAGTGGCTTGCCGATCGCGGTGCTGTGCTCTCGCATGTCGGCCGCGGCGGCGGTGCCTCGGCAGCTCGTATGCACGGGCCTGCGGGCGGCGTTTTCGTGGGACCGTATCTTTCCAAGTTCTTCCGCGATCACGCTAAGGAAACCAATCTTGATCTGCGCTTGAACTCCAAGATGGTCAAGCTTTATACCGACGACAAGGGCAATGTGACCGGTGCGCTCATCAAAGGCAAGCATTCGGGTCTGTATCGCATCAATGCCAAGGCTGTGGTTTTGGCTACGGGCGGCATCGGCGCCAATGCTAAGCTCGTTCAGTCGCTGCGTCCGGACATCAGCGCGGATGTGAAGACGTCCAATCAGCCGGGCAGCCAGGGCGACGGCATGGTGCTCGCACAGAAGCTTGGCGCGGCTGTGGTCGATGCCAAGGAAATTCAGCTCAATCCGACATTGTTGGTCGGCAGCCCCGTGATTGTTTCCGAAACGGTGCGCGGAGCAGGTGCGGTGTTTGTGAACCGCGAAGGCAAGCGCTTTATCAGCGAACTCACCACGCGCGACGTGACGAGTGCTGCTGTGTCGAAGCAAACCGGTGGCACGGCTTTTGAAATCTTTGACGATAAGGTTCGTCAGAGTGTCAAGCAAACCGGTGCGGCTTTCGAACTTGGGCTCGCCAAGGAAGGCAAGACGCTGGCTGAACTTGCCAAGAACGCGGGCATCGATCCCAAGAACCTTGAAGCGACAATTGCTCAGTACAACAAGTACGCCGAAGCCGGCAAGGATCCTGATTTCAATCGTCCGGGTCTGAATGCCAAGCTCAAGGTCGACAAGGCTCCGTTCTACGCCATCGAAATCACGCCGGCTATCCACTACTACATGGGAGGCCTGAAGTTCAACGGCAAGACGCAGGTGATCAACACCTCCGGCAAGCCCATCGGCGGCTTGTATGCGGCCGGTGAAGTCACGGGTGGCGTGCACGGCAAGAACCGCCTTGGCGGCAACTCGATCAGTGAAACCATTACGTTCGGTCGCCTGGCCGGCGAAAACGCTGCTGCTCAGGTCCTTGGCAAATAATTTGTCTCCTTAGGCGGTTTTCCGGGAAGACAACTTCTTCGGAAAACCGCAATCTCCTTGACGGGCAAGGTGTTGTGCTTTGCCCGTATTTTCGTGGTCCGGGACGAAGGTACAATGGTCCGAACGGTGTCTTCTACGTTTGTGGACCTCTCAAATGACTTTGTCAGTCGAAGACTTTCTGCTTTCGATTCAGAAGCTGATACTTGGCAACGATCTCAACACCACCTACAAGTTGGCATTGGTGCTGGCCGTCACGAACAAGGCAGGAGAAATTCCTTTTGTGAATCATCCTGATGCGGAAGTTTTTGAGATCAGCTATCGCGAGCTGGCGCTTGAGTTTTTGCGCATCTATTGGCCACAAGCCAAAGCCTATCCGCGAGCCGACAACAGTTCTGTCAAAGACGCTGTGTTGCGACAAAGCTTCGGCGGCAGTAACGCGCTTGTCATTTCGCTGATTCAGGTTTTTCAGGAACGGTTGTGTCCGGCAGACGCGCAATGGCTGACATTTTTGCAGGCGCAGCGTTTTGAGAAGGATTTCGATCGGCTGGTCAAGGACTGTCAGACGCGAGTTCTGAAGAAAAATCCGTTGCAGTACATGCAAGGCTACGAGTTCCTGTTTGATAAGGACGATCGTACCAATCGGATTTATGTACGTCGAGAAGTCGCAGTTTTGCTGTGTCGGTTTCAGCCGATCGTTCAGGAACTGATCTTTTCGCGGTGGGAGAAGATGCTGCGCTCGATCCGGGCCAATTCAGGAGTGCTTGGCGAGACGCCGGAATCCACGCTGCGCGACTTTCTGTTCTATCCGCATCGCTCGGAAACGCTTGCGGACATTCGAGACGTGTTGAGGGAATCGACGCCTGCGCAGACGTGCTTTTACTGTGGTTGCAAGTTGGATTCCGGTTGCGATGTTGACCACTTTTTGCCGTACTCGCGATTCGCGCATACAAGGACATTTAACTTTGTACTGGCTTGTCCGAAGTGCAATCGCAGCAAGTCGGACCGTCTTGCTGCGCCCGGGCATTTGTTCCATTGGATGGATCGCAACGAAACGTATGCTGAGGCAATCATCGAATGCAGTCGCGAGAGACTCGAAGCCGGGGCGGTGCTGGTTTCTGAAATGGCCGCACAACAATACGATCGTGCTGTAAACCGCGAGCGTTTTTGGTTACGTGCGGTTGCCGACGAGGCCCCCGAGACGCAACTGCTACAGGGTGCGGAGATTGAGACGGTCCTCAGCCGTTTGCATGACCATGCCCGTGTGATGAGCCGGTTTGAATGTCCGTAAGCAGATGTAAAACGAGGCGCATTCGTGAAGAAAGCGCCTCGTACTGCCTGCGGCAAAACTCTCGTTAACTGTGAGAGATGTTTTGTTGTGTCTTCTCGTATTTGGCCAACTTGGCTTCAAAGTCATCAAGGCAGTTGCCGACAACCTTGTGCAGAGCAATCAATGCAATCAAGTTGGGAATGACCATCAGGCCGTTGAAGAGGTCGGCCAGTGCCCACACCAGATCAACCTTGAGCGTGGCGCCGACAATGATAAAGGCGCAGACAATCACGCGATAGGGAAGGAGCGCTTTTTCAGAGAAGAGGAAGCGCACGTTCTGTTCGGCAAAAAAGTACCAGCCGATGATCGTTGAATAGGCAAAGAAGAAGAGGCAGATAGCAACAAAACTTACGCCGAACGAACCCAGCCCCACGTTGTAAGCCTTCTGAGTGAGCGCAATGCCGGTGCTCTGGAAGTCGAGTACGCCGGTCACGAGAATCACGATGCCCGTGAAGGTAACAACGATCAGGGTGGCGAAAACGCCGAAGATGGCGACGAGCCCCTGTTCGGCCGGGTGCTCTACTTTGGCAACGGCGTGAGCGTGAGGTGTGGAACCCATACCGGCTTCGTTGGAGAACAAGCCGCGGGCAACGCCGAACTGCATGGCTTTGGCAACCGTCAGACCGAGTGCGCCGCCCATAACTGCCTGAGGATCAAATGCAGCCACAAAGATCAGACGGAACGCATTGCCAAGTTCTCCGGCGTGACAAGCAATGACGTAGGAGCCGCCGATGATGTAAATGGCGGCCATGAAGGGAACGATTTTCTCAGTCACAGACGCCAAACGGGCGACGCCGCCGAAGAAAACCGCACCGGCGAGAATGGCTGTCACAATACCGGTGATGACCAGCGGAACGCCGAAAGCCGTGTGCATGGCGTTGGAAATCGAATTGGATTGCACCATGTTGCCGATGCACCCCAGAGCAATGATGATGGCGATAGAGAAGAAGACGGCCATCGGACGCCATTTTTCACCCATACCCTTGGTGATGTAGTACGCAGGACCGCCGACCACGTGGCCGTTGGCGTCTTTGCCTTTGAAGGTCTGAGCCAGCACCGCTTCGGCAAAGATGGTGGCCATACCGAAGAAGGCGGCAACCCACAGCCAGAACAAGGCGCCGGGGCCGCCCGAGACGATAGCAGTGGCCGTACCCGCAACGTTACCGACTTGAGCAGCGATGGCGGTAGCCAAAGCTTGGAATGAGCTCATGCCCGTTTTATCGGCACGCTTGCCAAAAAGTGTGGCGCCGCCGAACAGTAAACGCGTGGCGAGGCCGAACTTGCGTACCTGCACAAAACGAAGCTTGATGCTGTAGAAGATGCCCGTGCCGCACAGCAAGGGAATCAGGCAGAAAACGCCCCAAAGGACACTGTTGATCTCACTGACGAGATGATTAAGAAAGTCCATGACGACTTTGGCTCCGAGAGTTTGATTTTGTAGCGTTCAAACGACAATAAATCGGTGACGACTACTTATGCGCTCTGTCCTTGTTGTTTTTTTAGGCAGGAAAGAGACAGCCTAGAGTTTAGGTGCTTTATCTGCCGAGCAAATGAAAACTTGAAGAAAGTTCGATGGAAAGCAAACTTTCTAGTGATCTGTTTTTAGGGAAAATGTTGTGGAACGTTGCGCGAAATCAGAACGTCGGTCCGGATTGCGACGAAACACTTTGCCGACAGCGTCACAAAGTTTCTTGTACTTGGCAGACAAAAATGACGGGAATAATCACCCCTCCCGTCATAAGCAGGAAAACCCGCATTCTACCTCCTTCCTTTGTTGAACTTCTATTTTTCAACAGAAAAAGAACGCTTCACGTGGCTTTCATTACGCGATAGGACGCAGACTGTCATTTTTGGCAGTCGAAATCAGCAAAAAAGTGTTACTCCAGTCTGGAGGTGGGGAAAAATATTTGCCGCGGTATCAACAGGTTGGCACTAAATCATCGGCAAAGACAACAGCATCTTGTGTAATTGCGATTGTTGGTGTCTCCATATAGTATTTTTCGGACATTTAAATTCGAGGCGCCGCGTATCGGCGGTTAGCCGCTTTTTTTTGCCGAGTAATTCGACATGCCCGTTCAGATTGATTTATCACGCGACGCGCTTTTTGACGAGTTGGGGCTGCAGCGCTTGCGCGAAAGCTATATGCGAGAAGGGGAAACGTCCCCGCAGGAACGCTACGCCTTTGTGGCGGAAAATTTTGCGAGCAATCCCGAACATGCTCAACGCATTTATGACTACGCGAGTCGCCATTGGTTGAGTTTTTCGACGCCTGTTTTGAGCTTCGGGCGAAACAAGCGTGGTCTGCCGGTCTCGTGCTTTCTGAGCTACATGCCCGATACGGCCGAAGGGCTGGTCAATACGCTTTCCGAAGTCAACTGGTTGTCGATGCTCGGCGGCGGCGTCGGTATTCACGTGGGCATTCGCAACGCTGACGACAAAAGTGTGGGTGTCATGCCTCATCTCAAGGTCTACGATGCGGCCTGTCTTGCGTATCGTCAAGGTTCGACGCGGCGCGGGTCCTACGCGGCCTTCCTGTCGATTGATCATCCCGATATCGTTCAGTTCATTGAAATGCGCAAGCCAACGGGTGACCCCAACATGCGCGCGCTCAATTTGCATCACGGCATCAATATTTCCGACGCCTTCATGCAGAAGATTGAAGCGAGCATGCGTGATGCCGACTATGACGACTCGTGGGAGCTCAAGCATCCGGCTACTGGTGAAGTGGTCGAGATGGTGAGTGCTCGTGATCTCTGGCAGCGCATTTTGGAAATGCGCATGCACACCGGCGAACCGTACCTGGTCTTTACCGACACGGCCAATCGTGTGTTGCCGAAGTGGCTGGCCGATCAGGGGCTCAAGATTCGCGGCTCGAACCTCTGTACGGAAATTTTCCTGCCCACGAACGAGGAGCGTACGGCCGTCTGCTGTCTTTCGTCCGTGAATCTGGAGTATTTCGATCAATGGAAGCACGTGCCTCAGTTCATCGAGGATGTGATGGAATTTCTCGACAACGTGCTTCAATACTTCATTGATCACGCTCCGGACACGATTGCACGTGCGCGATTGAGTGCCATGCGCGAGCGCAGCGTGGGG
>OLIW01002649.1_pt1 | contig 12842 bp, 9 predicted proteins | sample 1601321 | NCBI WGS metagenome assembly OLIW01 (sample SAMEA2452114, study PRJEB22498) | human gut metagenome | reverse complement strand
CACCGACGTTGACGTATGTCCAACGGTAAAATGATCGTGCTCGCTCTCATGCGGATTACTATAGCTGGAAACATCATCGTAATGTTCCTCATACAAATACGCATCCTTTCTTCCCGTCAGCATTTTATGCGGATACGTCTGATGTGACACATCATAAACAATCTTGTCCTTTGGCGATGCAAACACATAATGCAATGCGATCGTCGCCTCTACCATACCAAAGTTTGGTCCAAAATGACCACCGTGAATACTTGCTCGTTTCAATAATGCAGCTCGCATTTCTTCCGCAAGCGCCGTCATCTGCTCATCATTTAATTTTTTTACATCTTCGGGTCCATTGATATTTTCTAAATACATTTGTCTTCCTCCCAGGTTAATTTTCCGGTTTCAACAGCTTTTTCATATCTTGATATCTTATAATCCAGTTTGTCCATTGCCGTCTGCAGCTGTGCTTTCTGCTCTTCCAATTTTTCCCGCTGTTCCTGCAGAAGCTGAAGTCTTGCGGCAAAAGTCGAATCGCCATTCTGGAATAATTTTACATATTCAATCAGGGCCTCCACCGGCAGTCCTGCGCTTCTCATACAGATTGCCAATTCCACCCATCCAAGATCACTTTCCTGATAATTCCGAATGCCATTTGCGTTTCGCGTCACTTCCGGAATCATTCCGATCCGCTCGTAATACCGCAATGTATCTGCGCTGATATCATACTTTTCGCTGACTTCCTTGATCGTCATAAGCTGTCACCTCCTATGCTGTCTCTTTATTACATAATAAGTATAACACTTGGAGTGAACTCTAAGTCAAGAAAAAATTTGCTTGGGTCCAAAACGCCTGGCTTTATCAATCTACCAGATTCTTCACTTCCTCCACCGGAACATTCAGCTCCTCCGCAATCGCTTCCGGAGTTTTCCCGCTCAGGAAAGCCTTAAAAACCTGTTTGGCAAATATTCTTTCTTCTCGTTGTCCTTCTAATCGCCCCTCTCGAATTCCTTCACGCCTGCCTTCAATTCTGCCTTCCTCTCTTTCTTCTTCCCGAAGTACTCGTTCATGCAGTTCCACATCAAATTCATACAAGCACATATGATACACCTCCGCCTTGTTTTTTAACAAAAAATCTTTTAAGATTCCATCTCGGATGCATTCGTCTATCGTTGTCCGTATCGCATCCTCCAATTCCATTTCTTTTCTATGTTCGCGTGCTCTCTCCGTAAACTCTGCGTATTCCTGCAAGGTTTTGCAGGCTGCTTTCAATTCTTCATTTTGTCCTTTGTTGATATTGATCTGAAGCACAACCAATTCCATGTTAGTCTCACCGGTATTGGCAGAAAAGGCTTTTGACAAACGGATTTCTTTCCGCTCCGGCTGCTCCTCATCTCCATTGTAAAATACGACAAACTTCGGTGTCGGGATTTTGATCTGCTTGCGGGAATAGATGTCTAGACCTTCTTCATAAATGTATTTCTGTAACAGATCCGACACATAAAATAAGTTGCGCAATGGCATGTTTGGATTAACTGTCGACTGATGCTCATACAATTGCATCATCATATCAATGATACAAGATACATCATTTTTCATTCCCAGATATAATACACCCTCCAATGTAGTAATGGTGAGGTCATCCGGATTGTCATAATGCGTCCCATTGACTGCGTTAAATAGCGACAGTAACCTCACTTTGTTCCGATACAGCATACGGAATAAAGTGTCCCTGTAATTTCGTATCACTACCGGCTGCGTTTTGGTTTTTGTTTTTGTTCTTTTCTTCATTCAAAATCTCCCTTCTGTGTGTTTAGCAGGAGTTTTGTAATGAAAAAACTTTCACTTTCCCTAATTCGTTTCACTCCTGCTTTGTAATTGTTTTCTGGAATTTAAAGCAAGAATGATATACCAACTTATTCGACTCTTCACTTATTTTATACTAGACTAAAAATCACTTGCTTTTTGACAGTATAGCATAGTACACTCTCAAATGCAAGTGATTTTTTCTATCTTTACAATTTTATCCTTTTCTCCTTACTATACGCGCCATATCGTTTACGCCCCTTTATCTTATCATACGTTCTTACTTTAAAACAAACCGTGTAGCCTTTCTTGGTATATTTCAGTTTCACTACCCGCTTGCCCTTTTTTAACGACATTTTTTTCAAACGAATGCGGACATATTTTTTGCCCTTTTTCTTCATATAGAGATCAAAATATCTGCCGGCTGTCGATTTTATGCTGACTTGAATATAACGCCGGTTTCCACGCCCTTTCTTCTTGAGAGAAATCATAGGACGGCCGGCTGGCGATTTTTCCGGTTTATGGGAAGAAGGTGGTGCTATGTTTTCAGGTGCTGCCGAAGGTGCCTGGGACGGCAAGCCGGTCGGACTGATCGTCGAAACCGGAGTCTCTGTCGGCTGAATTGACGGTGACGGTGTTTCTTCGACTGCCGTTTTTTTCTCAAATACATACTTCTTTGTCCCGGGAGAGATTGGGTTAAATGTAATCGAGTATATGTAGAATTCATACTTGCGCCCATACACTTCCACATCTTCCGGGTCTCGACAGGTTCCTAACAGCATATAGCTTGTCATATCATTGGAAGCATTTTTCAATTCGACCTCTTCTGTTCCGAACTTCGTCTCTCCCGCTTCTCCATCATAATAAAACGGATACGCGCAGTCCGCTGTCAAGCCTCCAACTGCACCTTGAGATTCATTCATCTGAATATCATCTGTCGAAAGTTCAAACATTAGCTGACCACCGACTTTCGCTTTGATCGATACGGAAGCATAATCCTGCGCCCGGATTTTATCCGGCAATCGAAATGCTATGCGTTGATACTTCTGGGAAAAATGAATTTTAACACAAGGGGTTCCCTCTTCATCGATCCAGGGTTCTGCCGAAACGGTATAAGGGTCATCCTGAAATGCCCATTGTTCCATAAGATCGTATGTCTCCGTCTCCACCTGCTCGATTACCGGCGTCCATTCCTGCCAGCTTACATTGGGATAGCGTTCCTTTTGTTTCTGCCAAAAAACGCTTCCCGTAGGAATAAACATCGTTCCTGTAACTTGCTCAAAAAACTCTGCCTCCCCCTCTTCCGGGGTCTGCAGGGTCACTTCATTCCCCTTCCAATAAACGTCAGATGTCGTGAAGTTTCCAAGTCCCACATAAGCAATGTTTTCCGGAAGAACAATACTTTTCAACGAAGAACAATTTCCAAATGCTTCTTGATTTATTTTTCGAACACAAATGGGAAGTTCTACATTTTGCAATTTTTCGCATCCGTAAAATACTCTTTTCTCAATCGTAGTAATCCGTGTTTCAATTACAACATCCGTAAGACTTTTGCATCCTTCAAATGCACTCTTCCCAATCGAATCAATCCCCTCTTTTATTTGTATTTTTTCCAAAGAAGTACATCCATAAAAAGCCTTTTGTCCGATACTTGTAAACTTATCTGCCTCAAAAGTTTCCAGCGCACTGCAGCCGGAAAAACATTCCTCTCCGACACTTACCACCCCAAACACTTTAACGGATTGAAGATTACTGTATTCTTTGTATTTTTCATTAAACGTTAGGTTATCTGCTTTTAGAATCCATTGCTTTATAGATGTTTTTGGTATTTCTATTTGAGTTGGAATATAAAAACTTCGTTCGTCTTTTTTAATGCCGCTTTCCAGGGTCATAGTTCCCTCTGTGCTCACCCGAAGTACATCACTGCCACTCGAATACACATAATACTTCGTCTCATCTAACGGATTGTTAAAAGTAAAATAAGCCGCATCAAAATTTTCCTCTTCCCACCGGATAGTTTCCTGCGAATTTTCCTCCCTGACACTCTCCCAGACAGACGAATCAAAAATAAACATCGTCCCTGTCCGCTGCTGCCAGAATCCCTCTGCAATATCGGGCAAATAATTCACATTTTCCCAAACAATATTTGTTTCAAGAGGAAACGCATTCTTGCCAATTTTGTTTATCGATTGCAGCATAACAAATTCCACCTTACTGCATCCCCAAAATGCCCCTTCTCCTATCGTTGTGCAGAAAAAAGGCAACGTCATTATATCCAGATTTTCACAGCCTGCAAATGCATTCTTACCAATAATCGTAACGTCACCCCACGTTACATCGACAAGATTATGACAGTTTTCAAACACCCCGTCTGCTATCTTTTTAACACTTGTTCCAAATTCAATTCTTCGGATTTCCTGCAGATCAATGCCCGCCAGTGCCTCCGAAGTTACAATAACAACTCCGTCTATTTTCAAAACTCCCCCGTCGAAAGTAACCTGCTTTTCCGTTTGCGTTGTCTCTTCTGCTGCCCTTACCGGCATCACTTTTCCGCTGTCGGGAAATGCTATCATACCGACGCACAAAGAAAACATAAGAAGCCAAGCCAATTTCTTTTTGTATTTTCCCACAGTTTTCATCTCTCCTATCATTAAAAAAATCACTTGCTTCTCAAAAGTATACCATAGTATAATTTTCAAAACAAGTGATAGTCTTCTTAATGCCCGAGTATTGTCTTAATAATGGCGATCGGTATCAATATCCATCCACCGATCAATCCCACGCCAACACGTCTTGCAAAAAATGTGCTGCCGGAATAAATAATTACCTTATTGGCGTAAACGGTTTTTCCGGCAGCCCAGTATCCTAATACCATATAAATAATTAGTCCTATCATAATATTTACCTCCTCATCGTCGTTTCTTTTCTGTTTTCACAAGCAGATTGCGGTTCGCCATCTCGACATCATTGAAAAAATAACTGTCGCCATACGAATCCCACTCATCTGCCGTATAAACGCCTTCATACCAACTGCAGTCTTCAAAATATTCCTGCAGATCCTCTCGGTTAAATATGCGTCCATGCCTTGCATACAATTCATTTTTTGCATAATTGATCTCGTCCGCACTCATTCCTTTCAGATCACTCTTAGTAAGATATGTAGTGTCACTGTCCGGGAAAATATACTCGTCTTCATCACCGGATTCTTCGTCATCATAATCCGAAGTGTCATAACCGGAAGTGTCGTAGCCGGAAGTGTCATAACCGGAAGTGTCGTAGTCATTCGTTGTAGAGTTATAATCGTAAGTGGAACCATACCCTGATGAAGCACTGTTAGCCGAAGAGCCGCTTCCTTGCAAATTATCTGTGCCTGCTTGCTGCTGAGAATTTTGTGAAGAATCCTGTTGCTGATAAACTTGTTGTAATGCCTGTTGATACTCCTGTTCCAACTCTTTTTGTCTGGCCGCCTGCTTTTCCTTCATATTTTCTTCATACATAGAAGCTGCCACTCCGATTACAATTAAAACTACAACTGTAATCACACCTATAACCGCCGGATTCTGCCTTCTTGGCATTGGCATCGGCTTATTAAACGGCTCATAAAATGCTGTCTCATTCGGAATCGGCTCTGACATTTCTTCCGGAGCATACGCTCTTTCCGGATCCTGTGCTTCTTCCGGATCACCATCCATTGCATTCACAGCATCTTGTATGATTTGATCACGATACCACGAAATCGGCGGATGCATTCGTGCATTTACCAGATACGGCTGCATCGCCCGTTTGAAAGGACCAAGAGAAAACCCACTCCATTCAAAAATTTCTTCTGTCTGTAAATTTTTTACCCAAACCGTTCTATGCTTTAATGAGCGCTTGTACAAACTGATATGAAATAAAAATTTGCCATCCGAGGATTCCCAATCTCCGGAAATAAAAAAATGACTACCTTTAATTGCTTTTTCAATTGCTCTTAGTTCTTCCTCATTTGTTGTTGCCGCAATGATTGTTTCATTTACAATTTGTGCCAATTGTTCAACAGAAACTTTTATCGTTCGGATATTCGTCCCCAGGATTCCATTGATAATTTTATCACTTAAACTCATAAAACACGCCTCCTTTCCTATTTTCCATTATACATTTCCACAATGACATCATTTGTCACTCCAGTGAAATCCACAAGGAATTTTTCCTATATATTTTAGCAGTTTACCTGTCGAATTATTTTCAATTTTTCCCCCTTTTCAAGTTACCCCTTGACAACCCTTCAAAATATTCCCCTCTAAAACGCAATCGAGCAGGCGTCTGCCTGCTCGATTCTCGCCCCCGGTAAATGCCTTCAACCGCAGGCACTCATTCCCCTTCCGCTTCCCACATTCCTCCCTGGAACCTAAAAATTCCCAAGTATGTTTCGAAGCATGGGTAATAAGCCGCCGGCATGAGTGTTCCTGATTTATCAGGAATACCATGCCGCTGCGTGCTTATTCTAGTGCGAACGCCCATGCTGAGAACATACTTGGGAATATGCTGCGAATGCCCATGCTGAGAACATACTTGGGAATTATACTATTACTTCAACTTATACGACTTCACCGTAGTATATGCGCCCCAGACTTTCTTGCCATTTACGGTGGTATAAGCTCTCATCTTATAATAATACGTTTTTTTGCGTGTTGTCTTCTTAACATAAGATGTACTTGCTCCGGATTTTACTGTCTTAATCTTACTGAATCCACCTGTTTTCGACGTGGAACGGTAAATACGGTATCCGCTGGCACCTGTTACCGCTTTCCAGGAAACCTTAACTTTTGTTCTTGTCGATTTTCCTGCTTTGAAAGAAGCCGGTGTCGCCGGTTTTGCTTTTGCACTGACAACCGGTGAATAAGCACCAAAGTAGTAATTTCCATCTACGAGGCGGTAAGCACGTACTTTATAGTAGTAAGTTGTACCGCAGGCGATATTGGAATTTGTATAAGTTACTTTAGAACTGGATGTAATGGATTTGATCTTCTTAAATCCACTTGTCTTGGATGTGGAACGATATACGCGGTATCCGGTAGCTCCATCCACGCCGCTCCATGTCAATGTTACTTTATTATAAGCTTTACTCTTTGTCGTCAAGGTTGCTACTTTATCCAGAGACAGAACATTGCTTACCATCTCTGTTTTGTCAACATTTACCGTTACCGTTACCATCTGTTTACTTCCTGTAATCTGATATGTATACGTAAAGGAAGCCGGTACATCCGTTGCTTTATCCCAGATGATTGCGTGTTCTGCTTCTTTGTAAGTTCCTTTATCGGAAATTGTCACTGGTTTTGCAGCGCCTGTAGGAAGAACAACGCCGGCATCACTGGTGGAAACTTTCTGAAGTTTCAAAGTGATCTCGCTCTTACGGTTTTCCAAAACTTTCAGGTTTTTTAAAGAAGAAACATTCATCGCTACTACGGCATTTCCATCGGAGATCAATGTTTCCAGTCCGACAAGACCTTCTACACCAAAGCTGGAAAGAGCATTGTCGCTGCAGTCAAGTGTTGTCAACTGATACAAACCTGCAAGGTTCAATGTCGTCAATTTATTATTGCTTACATCAAGTGATTTTACTGTTGTATAACCGGCAAGATTCAAAGTTACCAAATTATTATTTGCCAGATTTAAGATTTCAGGTTTTCCATCTTTTGCCAATGTTATATCTGCAAGATCATTGTAATCTGCTTTTACATTTGTGATATTCGGCAGTTTGGAAAGATCCAGCAATGCAATATTATTATAGGAACAGTCTAGTTCGGTAATTCCCGTAAAATACTGGATTCCCAGAAGATTACTGATTTCTTTTCCGCTGATGTTAAGTTTACCGGTATATTCACCGATCTTTTCCTGCATTACTATCGTCAGATTTTCATCGTCTTTTACTGCACCGCCAAAAATCAGATTATTTACAACTTTTCGGAAATTCGCATCCGGAATCAACGTCTTAAACGCGCCAACTACCGGTGTCGCAGTTGGTGTCGCAGAAGCTGCCGGACTGGCCGATGCTGTCGCTGCCGGACTGGCAGACGGTGAAACAGATGGCACCGGTGTTCCTTCGATACTTCCGGTCGCTGCCATTGGCACCTGAGTGGATGATGCATTTTCAGCATTTACCGGTACCATTGCTAAAATCGGTACAAACATAAGCCCACATGCGCCTATGCACATTTTCTTAAACATCTTTCTCATAATTAAGGTTCCCCCTGTCTATTTTTTAGTGTAACTATTTCGGTTACTTTTTTATTTACAATGCCCAGTATAATAGATCACTTTGACAGATTTTTGTCCAAAGTTTGGCAAAATGAAGTCATGTTTTCTATCCACATACATACTCGATTGGGCGGTAACAGCACTCAATCTCCACCTTTTTGTGGATTCCGCCATTTTCGCCGTCTAAGGTATAAGCGACCTCCTGATCGGAAGTGATACGAAAATAATCGCTGTGTACGCCGATGATCTGGTCATTTGGTTTCAAAGTCACAAACGAATTGATCACAGCTTGCAATTCCTGCGGATTCTTTGGCTTGCGGATAAAGATTCCTTCAAATTCACCGTCATTAAGCGAAACCTGTCCTTTTTTAAAAAAAGTAAAGCCTCCGACACTTTTCGCATTGCTGACCATTCCAAACAAAAACTCGTCCGTGATTTTCTCATTTTTTGTTTCGATTGTCATCGGATAAGCTTTGATATTTCCCACCTGACCCATACCTTCCACGATGTAGGCAGCACGTCCGAGCAGATTTTTAAATGCCTGTGGGGTCTCATACGAAACGGATGTAAATGCACCAAAAGCCGCTACATACGTAAATACTTCGCCATTCATCAGACCGATATCCATCGGTTTGATTTTGTCGGTAACCGCTGTTTTTGCAGCATTTCGCACACGTGTCGGAAGTTTCAGTCCCCGGGCAAAATCATTGACAGTTCCGGTTGGAATATAACCACACACCGGACGGCTCTCAGCCGGCATATTCATCAATCCCTGCGTCACCTCGTGAAGAGTGCCGTCTCCCCCGGAACAGACAATACGGTCATATTTTTCGCCCAACTCCATGACCAGTTCCGTCGCCTCGCGCTCCCGCTGGGTCGCATACACAGTTACCTCGTAATCGGCTCGCATAAACGTCTCCATCACATCGGAGAGTTTGGATTTCATCGCCCCTTTTCCGGCACACGGATTATATATGAACAACATTTTCTTTTTTCTCATAAAGTCCCTCCTTGTTTCAAATTTAAAATTCCCTGCATGCAGACACCAAACGGTTCCGTAGCAGCACAGGAATTCCCGGATTATTAATCTGTGATAAACATAGCATCTCCAAACGAAAAGAATCGATACCTTTCCTTTACCGCCTCTTCATACGCCTTCATAATAAACTCTTTTCCGGCAAGTGCAGAAACCAGCATCAAAAGGGTAGACTCCGGCAGATGGAAATTCGTGATCAACTCATCCATAATTTTAAAGGAATATCCCGGATAAATAAAAATCTCCGTATCCCCTTCACAGGCTTTGATATTTCCATTTTCATCGGCCGCCGATTCCAGTGTACGGCAGCTTGTCGTCCCAACACAGATAATACGGCCACCATTTTCTTTGGCTTTTCGTATCTTCTCAGCCTCTTCCGGTTCGATAAAATAATGCTCCGAATGCATGTGATGCTGTGTCACATCGTCCACTTTTACCGGCCGGAATGTGCCAAGACCCACATGAAGCGTAACATTGGCGACGATCACCCCTTTTTTCTCCAATTTTTCAAACAATTCATTGGTAAAATGAAGGCCGGCTGTCGGAGCCGCCGCGGATCCGTCGTATTTGGCATACACTGTCTGATAGCGGTTTTTATCCTGCAATTTATGGGTAATATATGGGGGAAGCGGCATCTGACCAAGCTGGTCTAAAATCTCTTCAAAAATTCCCTCGTAGGAAAATTGAATCAGGCGGTTACCGTCCTCCAGCACATCGATAATCTCTCCTTTAAGAAGCCCTTCTCCAAATGAGATATGCGCACCGGTACGCGCTTTCTTTCCGGGTTTTACCAACGTCTCCCAGATGTCATCTTTTCTTCTTTTTAATAAGAGCAGCTCGATCACCGCTCCGGTATCTTCCCGCGTCCCATACAGTCTCGCCGGAATTACCTTCGTATTATTGCGCACCAGACAGTCTCCCGGGTTCAGATAATCTACAATATCCGTAAAATGTTTATGTTCAATCGTCCCTGTTTTTCGATGAAGCACCATCAGCCGTGACGCACTCCGGTCCTCCAAAGGGTCCTGTGCGATCAGTTCTTTTGGCAGATCAAAGAAAAAATCACTCGTCTTCATTTTTATTCCTCTCTTTCCAAATATCACGTCTTCAAAATTTGTCGTAAATTACACATATATTTTAGCTGATTTTTACATAAAATACTAGTCATTTTTACAAAAAACTATTATAATAAAAGTAACTACTCAGGATCTAATGTATGGAAATCAATGAATCGTCGTGCTTGCACGTAAAAGTCCTTGATTTCCATATATTTAGATCCTAATGAAGGGAGGCACTTCCATGGTAATAACTACATATGCGGCAATTGATGTAGGTTCCGATGGTCTTTCCATGAAAATATATGAGGTATCAAAAGGAAAGGGTATCATTGAGCTTACCCATATCCGCCACAAATTGTCGATCGGATCGGAAATATTTGCCAAACACCAGATCACCTATAAGACATTGTCCGAAATCTGCCGGGTATTAAAAGATTTCAAAAAAATTATGGAAGAATACAAAGTAACTTCCTATCAGGCATATAGCGGGGATGCGCTCCGTGAGGCTTCCAACCGCCTGATCGTACTGGATCAGATCAAATTGCAGACGGACATCAAAGTAAAAATTCTGAGTAACAGCGAACAGCGCTTTTTATATTATAAAGCCATTTCCATGAAGGAATCCTATTTTGACGATCTGATTGACGAAGGTGCCCTGATCGTAGATATGAGTGCCGGAAGCGTACAGTTTTCGTTTTTCCGCCATGGCGTATTGGAATTTACACAGAATCTGAAACTCGGTTCGACCAGGATCAATGAGCTGCTTCACACGATGGAATCCGAAGTATTTCATTATAATGAATTGATTTTGGATTATCTCGATAAGGATTTAACAACTTTTTACAATTTATATCTTAGTCAGAAAAAAGTTCGTCATATTATCGCCGTCGGAACTAATCTGCCGGAGATCAAAGCACGGCTGTCTGAGAAAGATCCGGAATTTCAGGGATTGATCTCGCGAAAAGATTTTGAAAAGATCAAAAATGCGAGCCATCTCGGCCTCGCACATATGGATCAAATCCTGCCGACACTGCTTTTATTCCGCAAGATCGGTGCTCTTACCAAATGCAATGACCTGTATCTCTCCGCGATCGATCTGTGTGACAGCATGGTGGCAGATTACGCGGAACGACGGGAAAAAATACGGCCGGCGCACGATTTTTCAAAAGATATTATCGAATCGGCAAAAAATATCGCCATTCGTTATCAATGCGACATGGCACATATTGAAAATGTCGTCTATCTTGCCACCGAAATATTTGACAATATCCGAAAACTTCACGGACTTGGCAAACGTGAACGTCTGCTTCTGCAGATTGCCGTAATCTTACACAGCTGCGGTGCGTTTGTCAATATGGCGCAGACACGCGAAAATTCCTATAAGATCATTATGAGTACGGAAATCATCGGAATTTCGCACATTGAACGCGTTATGGCAGCAAATATCGTACGGTACAATAATGAATATTTCCCGGATTATCAGGACATTGACGAGGAAGAAATCACCAAAGACCAATATATCACCATCGTCAAACTGTGTGCGATCCTGAAACTGGCAAATGTTCTTGACAAGAGTAATCATCAGAGGATTCAGAAAGTACGTATGAGTCTCAAAGAAAATTCCCTGCAGATCACGGCTTACACATTGCAGGATATCACATTGGAAAAAGGACTATTCCACCGCAAAGCGGATGTATTTGAAGAAGTATTCGGCATCCGGCCGGTATTAAAAAAGAAAGAGGGGACGCTGAAATGACACAATTTTACAATCGAGAATTAAGCTGGCTCGGTTTTAATTACCGAGTTCTTTCGGAAGCACGTGATAAAAATATTCCGCTTATGGAACGCTTGAAATTTTTAAGTATTACCGCATCCAACCTGGATGAATTTTTCATGATCCGCGTGGCTTCTCTGAAAGATATGGTGCATGCAAAATACACCAAAAAAGATATCGCAGGACTGACTCCCAAAGAACAGCTTGCGATCATTTCCACGGGAACACATGAATTGGTAGAAAAACAGTACAATACCTACAACCGCTCTTTTCTGCCGGCTCTAAAACACAACGGACTGACGATCGTAACGCAGTATGAGGCATTGAATGCTGAGCAGGCAGAATACGTAGACCGCTATTTTATGCGCGAAGTGTATCCGGTATTGACACCGATGGCCGTAGACTCTTCCCGTCCATTCCCATTGATCCGCAATAAGTCACTCAATATCGCGGCACTTTTAATGGACAAAAAGAGGAAAGATACCATTGATTTTGCCACGGTTCAGGTGCCTTCCGTTCTTCCAAGAATTGTAACTATTCCTTCTGAAAAAGAGGGCGAGACCTGCATTATTCTGCTGGAACAGATCATTGAAAAAAATATACAGAAACTGTTTTTAAATTACAAAGTATTGGATGCGACCCCATACCGTGTCATGCGAAATGCCGATCTTACGATTGACGAGGACGAAGCTGCCGACCTTTTGATTGAAATCGAACGCCAGTTAAAGAAACGCCAATGGGGCGAGGCAATTCGTCTGGAAGTCGAACAGGGAATTGATAAACGCTTGTTAAAAATATTAAAAAAAGAACTGCAGATCCAACAGGAGGATATTTTTACCATCCGCGGTCCGCTCGATCTTACCTTTTTAATGAAAGTGTATGGTATGGACGGCTTTGATCACCTGAAAGAAGAACCTTACATCCCACAGCCGCCGAAGGGGCTTGATAT
>OLIW01002648.1_pt1 | contig 12844 bp, 9 predicted proteins | sample 1601321 | NCBI WGS metagenome assembly OLIW01 (sample SAMEA2452114, study PRJEB22498) | human gut metagenome | reverse complement strand
CAGGACACGGAAACAGCCCTGTCCTGACCGTATATGCCCTTGTCAATTTAGGGTAGATATTTTCAGGCAGTCATAATAAACACTTTGGCGCTTCTCATATAAGGGAGCTGAGCCATGCCAATATGCAGCTAAGCATAAAAGGTTATCTTTATACTGTTTTCTCCCTGAACAAAACAGGTATTAGTCGTTATCCATTTCGTAAAGTCTTGATTCTGCCTCATCAATCCGTGCATTGATTTCATCTAGCCTGCATTCTAAATCATCCACGCGTTCCTCTGCTTCATCTACATCTGCATCAATTACCGCCCCGAACGAACTGTTATGAAAATCAAGCTTACAATCAGCTCCCACGGTAATATCCCCTATTGGACAGCTATTAAAAGTTACTTCTTTTGCCTCATTTAAAGATATGCTGGCTAATTTCTGTTCCAGGAATTGGATACGTTCTGTCAAATTCTGAATCTGCTCATTAATATCCACGTTCAGACACTCCCTTCAAATAAAACAATGCTTTCTTATATTTCTGAATATGCCATTAAAATATACCCTTATAATTGTATCATAGCAAATATAAAAATGCAATACCTAAGTTTAGCATCAATATACAAGTAATGATACGCCTCAGCCGGAAAATGTTCCGGTTAACCGTGTTGCCCTCAGCCGGCGCACTCCCCCGGTACTCCTTCATTCTCCGCCTTAAATCCAGACAATTCCCAGGGCAGAAGTCAGAATTTAAATATTCATAATAGAAAAGCGTTTAAACAGACGTAACAGCAGCATATCCAGAAGTACAGATTCCATCAATTTGAACCGCAAATGGTTGCAATATAAAATCTGATTTATATAAAGACAACGGCGTATTATCCCTTATAAGCGGGTGCAGCGCAAAGCCTGATTTATATTTATGGAGTGAGCATCGTATCCCCCCTGGCAAACAGGATCAATACGCATGCTATCCGCTCATTAATTCATCTATCCTCTTTATTCTTATTATTCCTTGCAAAAGGACGCTATGCAAAAACGCTATGAAATTAAAGGTGCCCGCTTAACGCCGGTGCCTGATATTGGCTTTTCTTAAAAACACAGCAGCTAATAAAGACCCCTCTCGCGCCAGCCTGGTCAACAAAAAAGCATATATAGCGAATAAAACCTAATGCCGATATAAATTACCAGCATTAGGTTTTTAAAAATCTTTTTTGATCTGCAAGAAATAATACGTCAATGCAAATTGCCTGTTCTAGCCCTTATTTCCGGCCGGCACGCGTTCTCACGCTCTTGACCATATATCTGCTGTGAAAACGCATAAATCGCCATGGCCTTGGGCCGCAGAGCTCAAACCTCTTATGCGCTACTGCAAGGTACTTAACAGCAGCGGGACTCCGCGCGAAGCCAAATCAGAAAGCAATACGGCAGAAACACAAATGCAGCAGCCTTTTAAATCGCATTAGCGTATGTTGATACTATTATTGCAAATATATGCAGACAATAATAAATATTATTTAAATTCCTTGGAAGCAATTAACTGCCCATCCTGAGATAGATACTCAACAATAACAGATTCTGCATCAGGTACCACGCTTTTAAGCTGCTCAAGAACGCCATCAAAAGTAGAAGAAAACAGTTCCTGCTCCATAGCCGCATCAAGAGCTTCCCCAACGACAGACAAATCGCCTAAATCAACAATATATTGATAACTGTAAACCAGAGAATTATCTCTTGCGATAATTTCCAGCGTCATGCCGTTTGCTTCCACGCTATCTGCCATAGCGTCAACCTGCGGCTGAATAAGCGTTATAAACTGCTCTAAAGTAACTCCAGAGGCAGAAGTAGCCTCAGGCGTGGGCGTAGAGACAATCGCGGAAACAGTCGCGGAAACGGTTGCGGTGCTTACCGCCTCCATTGTCTGCGTCGCAGCCGCGCTGGCATCGTCATCACGGTCAGTATCATCCGGCTCGGAATTACAAGCTATCAAGCCGAGACACATTACAACGCACATCAGCAAAACCCAAAACTTTTTCATAATTTTTCCCCCTATACTTATTAATAATAAAAGCCCTGATTATATTCAGGGCTTTTGGCGGAGATGGAGAGATTTGAACTCTCGCGCCGGTAACCCGACCTACACCCTTAGCAGGGGCGCCCCTTCGGCCAACTTGGGTACATCTCCGAATAAAAATAACCAATATGGCGGAGAGAGAGGGATTCGAACCCCCGGTACCTTTCGGTATCACTGGTTTTCAAGACCAGCTCCATAAACCGCTCGGACATCTCTCCTTATTATTCACTGCCTGAAGCGGCTTCTTTCCAGGCATTTGCCTGATGCAAGGGTCATTATAACAAATACCGCGGCAGTTGTCAATACAATATTAATTAATGCAGGCATTTAAATTTAATGCCCCTCCTTAAGGCAAGCCGCTATTCTCCGCTTTTATGCTTCAGCTTATATTCCGCGCATATACGCATATACTGCACAGCCACTTCTGAAACAAGCTTTTCCCATGGTATCGGTATGGTTTCTGACGCACGCTCCCCAGCCAGCTTTAAAGCCGGCAAATCGTCCAGCAAAGCGTTCAGCTTGGCAAACATATCCTCTGCTTCAGGCGGTGCCGTAAAGCCGTTTGAACCGTCCTCTACGCCCTCTGCGGCGTTAGCGTCATCCGCCAGCAGAGAAGGCAGCTTCATTACCGCCGCTTCCCTGACTACCAGCGGCGCGTTATCGTATACCGAGGGAAAGAAAAACAGCGTTGCGGCGCCATACATGCCCTGCAAAAGCTTCCTATCCTCTATCTGTCCCAGAAAACGCACATAAGGCTCCAGTTCAAGTTCCTCAGCGTATTTTTTTATCTCTTTTTCATTATAGCCCGTGCCCACAAAAATCATTAAAAAATCCTGGCGTGCCCCGGCCAGCAGCTTAATGGTATCCAAAATGAGCTTGAGATTTTTCTGCCAGATTAAATGTCCGGTAAAAAGAATAAGCTTTTTATCCTCAGGCAGTCCAAAGCGGCTGCGGGCTTCCTCTATGAGCTTATCGGCGTCATCCGGATAAACCATATCAGTGCCGTTATTTATTACAAATATGTCTCCCTTATAGCCGTAGTCGCGCAGGGTGCCGGCCGTTCCCCTGTTTACCGACCAGACCGAATCCACTTTTTCATAGAATTTAACTATGGTATCCACCACCAGCTGCGCCATGACTTCGCTTTTTGTCACCCGCTTAAAATCGTCATAATATTTGGAATGAAAAGTAGCAACTACCGGTATCTCCATCTTATGACCCATAGAAAGAGCATAATAGCCCATTTGAAAGGGTGAATGAGCATGGAACAAATCGAAATCCTTGGTTTTAATTACGTCATATGCAGCCTTGCTTAATTTGGGCATGGAATAGGAATAGCCTATAAAGGGTATTTTAAGTCCTGCCGTCCGAAACACATCAAAGGGAGAACCGTCATCCTTATAGCCCTTGTACCGCGGAGCAAAAACGCAGCAGTAATCAGTCTGCTCGTTAAGATAATAAGCATAGTTATATACCGTTCTTATAACACCGTCTATAACAGGAAAATAAGTATCTATAAACTGAGCCGTCCTAAGCATTGTCCGCCTCTCCCCCGCCTTCAATATCCATTTCAGATTTGTGCGCACGTCTTTTTTTAACGAAATTATAAATATATATGCCTACTCCCGTAATAAGGAACATATAGTAGCTTAAGAAACGCCAGATTAACATGGCCCAGAATATATTTCCGCTCTTCAAGGTCTTAAAAAGCGCATAAAAGGTACCCTCGGCGGCACCGGCATTTCCCGGAGTGGGAATATAAGTAACGGCGGCATAAGTATACACGCACATAAAGAATATATCTATAAATGCATTCCCCGCACCAAAAGCCTTAAGCACAAAATAAGGTATGGAGCACATGCATATCTGATAGCCCAGCGAAAAAATAAATACAACTATCAGCAGAAATTTGGTCTTGCTCATAGCCGCCAGGCTCTGTCTGTAGGCCTCCATATTATGCAGTACCTTAATAGTGGTTTCATCCGGATGCTTAACTAAATGCAGCTTATGCCCCACGCGCACCAGAAACCTCAGTATGCCTCCCAGCACCTTAGGCATGAAGGTGAACAGCACCACCATAAGGGGCACCGCAATATAAAATATCATGCCTATATACGCTGATGCCAAAAGCACCGGGCTGGCGACAAAGCTGCGGCTGGTATTAATAATTACCCCAATGAGCATAAGCAGCATAAAGGCAAACTGATTCATCAAAAAGCCTACTATGGGCAGAGCCGAAGCAACGCCGAAAGGTATGTTGCGCTTGGACAGATAATGCACCTGGAAGGGCTGGCCTCCAGACCCCATTGGGGTTACGTTATCATAATATTTTCCCAGCGCCGCCACCTGAAACGCCATGCCCGGATGAAATTTATTTGTGGTCGCCTTAAGCATAACCGCATATTTAATGGTTTCCACCAGCAGCACCGCGCAGAACACCAAAAACGCAACAAGCAAAAAGTGCAGCTTAAGCCCGGTAAAATTCAGATTGTCGGCAGTCTCCGAATCCGAACCTGTAAATTCAATGAGTGCCGTAACGCCTATAGTCACCACATTTAACAGTACAAAAAGCAGCACCAAAATTTTCTTGCGCTTGCTTGTACGCTTTACGGCTGCATCCAGGCTCTCCTTGGTGGCCTGCGCAACCGAAACTTTTTTGTTGGAAGTATCCCCGCTCATACAGCTTCCTTTTCTCTTTTATTTTTGAACGCCGTACGCAATATAGGCAGCTCGCTTTTGAACGAAGGACATCCGAGCTCAGCAGACCTACTTATACAGCACGGCAAAGTACGCTGATATATATTATCCTAATACCATATATCATAAAATATACAAAAAGTCAACGGATATCAGAATACGCCGGCTCCGCGCATTGTATGTGTTACAATGATGAGTGACAGAAGAAAAAAAGAGTAGCGAATAGAAGAGACATGTGCTAAGGTTAAGTTAACGAGGACAAAACCGAAAGGCAGGTGTCACCCTATTCGCTATGAATAAAATAACACAAGACATGGTATTTAAGCAAGCGGTAATTGAATATTCTTTTAAACACGGTGTTACCGCAGCGGCAATCCGTTACAAAACCAGCCGACAAAATATTTATCGTTGGAAGAAGAAATACGACGGCTCGGTGCGTTCTCTGGCAGATCGTTCTCATCGTCCTCACAGTCACCCCAACCGGCACACCGAGGCAGAAATTAAACTTGTCCGGCATATGCGGCGCCGAAACCCGCATGCGGGTTTAGTAGTGTTTTGGGTGAAATTAAGGCAACGAGGATATTCACGTTCAATCTCTGGCTTGTATAAATTACTATGCCGAATAGATGGAAAAGCGAATAAGCTTCCAAATCCAAAATACGTTACAAAGCCTTATGAACAAATGCAATATCCCGGCCAACGCGGACAAATTGATGTAAAATACGTCCCAGGCGCTTGTCTGGTGGGTGAAGCGGTCGAGGATGCAAAAGAGAACGGCGGGCATTATTACCAGTATACCTTTATTGATGAGTACAGTCGTTTTCGTTATTTGGAAGCATTTAAGGAGCAAAACACCTATTATTCAACGATATTCCTGAAACATGTGGTAGAAAAATTTCCTTTTGCGATCGAATGCATTCAAACGGATAATGGATTTGAGTTTACCAACGAGATGGGAAACAGTAAGAAAAAAACGCTTACTTTGTTTGAACAAACCTTAGCACAGATGGGAATCCGGCACAAAAAGATCAAACCCTTTACCCCTCGGCACAACGGCAAGGTGGAACGAAGTCATCGTAAGGATAATGAAGAATTCTACGCCTGCCACAAGTTTTACTCATTTGCCGATTTTGCCTCTCAGCTCGCTGTGAGGCAAAGGCAATACAACAATTTCCCCATGCGTCCTCTCAACTGGCGGTCTCCTAAAGACATTCTTTTTTCTTTCCCCAATCTGTAACACATCATTGACAAACCTACATATCAGAATACGCCGGCTCCGCGCATCCCCTCAGGCACGTTTGTTAAGCCTGTGTAAAAGAAAAAATGATTGCTTGCACACGTCCTGTTGATGTATAATATATTTGTGGAAATTTTAAAATTTTTCATTTCTGCCTTTGAGCGCATACCGCGCCCGGCTATTAACGCCGCATTATATGGCGCATGGCTCAAGGATTATTTAAGCAACCGGCTTTAAAGTATTTTGACACATGCGCGTCTTTTTAATCAAAAGGCGCTATGGCAGGCATATAGACAGCAGAATAAAAGCAAAAGGTGATGTGTATGGTAAGAAAAACAAAAATAATTTGCACGCTGGGCCCAGCGGTAGACGATGACCAGATTATGCGGGAAATGATGCTTTCAGGTATGGACTGCGCCCGCCTGAATTTCTCCCACGGACCTCATCCTGAGCAATTAGAGCGCATTGAAAGAGTTAAAAGAATACGTCAGGAGCTTAAACTGCCCATTCCCATAATGCTGGATACAAAGGGGCCGGAAATACGCTTGGGCAATTTTGAAAACGGAAAAGCCGAGCTTGAACCGGGCGACCAGATAATACTGTGCGCTGATTCAAGTATTTTAGGAAACAAAGCCAAAGCGCCCCTTAGCTATCCCCGGCTGGCGCAAAGCGTACACATAGGAAATGAAATATTAATAGACGACGGCAAGGTATCTTTGGAAGTAACAGGTTTTAACGGCGTTGACGTGGTATGTACAGTCAAAAATCACGGGACCATAAGCAATCACAAGAGCATTAATATCCCCGGAGTATCCATAGACATGCCCTATATCAGCGCCCAGGACAGAGACGATATACTTTTTGGCATTGAACACGGAGTGGATTATATAGCCGCTTCCTTTGTGCGTACGGCACAGGACGTGCTGGAATTAAGAGCCCTTTTAAAAGTGGGCGGCGGAGAAGATATAAAAATCATTTCAAAAATTGAAAACACCCAGGGCATAGACAACATAGACGAGATAATCGCCGTCAGTGACGGTATAATGGTAGCGCGCGGAGATATGGGCGTGGAAGTGCCCTTCAGAGAACTGCCCGCCATACAAAAGGATATTATCCATAAATGCTATTTTGCAGGAAAACATGTTGTTACGGCTACACAGATGCTTGAATCCATGACGCATAATCCCCGGCCTACCCGCGCGGAAGTATCCGACGTGGCCAATGCTATTTATGACGGGACCACCGCCATAATGCTTTCGGGAGAATCGGCCGCGGGCGATTATCCCGTTAAAAGCGTGCAGACTATGGCCGAAATTGCTTTAAGCACTGAAAGCGCGATAAACTATGCAAAGCGCTTTCATACCAACAATTTACGGCTGGGCAGCGATATTGTAGACGCTATAGCCAGCGCCGCCTGCGGTGCGGCGTATCAGCTTCCCTTAAAGGGCATAGTGGCCGTTTCACGTAGCGGCCGCACAGTTTCCTTAATATCCGCTTACCGCCCCAGCTGTCCCATAATAGCGGCCGTAGTAAACGAACGGGTATGCCGGCAGCTGAATCTGGCCTGGAACGTCTTCCCCATAAACGCCCAGGAGCAGCCAAACACTGACAGCCTGTTCCATCACGGCATCGAAAAGGCCCTTGAAACCGGGCTTGTTCATAAAGGAGATTTGATAGCCATAACTACCGGTTCTGTTATAGGCTCCATGTCCACAGATACCCTTAAGCTGCATACCATATAAACTGCCCTTTAAAATTTACGGCGCCGTTTTGCGGCGCCTTTACTATATTTTCTTATAAAATTGTTTTAACGCACTTTAGTGCCATACGAAAAAAGACAAAAATACCTAAGCGCTTTTAAACAATTATGTGCCGTATACCGCGTTTATCCTTAAATATACACGCCTGCATGTTTGAATGCGCCGCTCAGGCTGCATTTTTAAGCCGCTGCGCTGCCGCCCTAGAAATATTCGGCATACCTTTCTCCCCTCTCTTTGCCAAGTCCAAAAAGCTTCTATATGCCGCTGATAATTTTTATTCAAAAGGGCTGCAAAACAGAGGCACGGCCCCGACAGCGGCCGGAGGCGGCCTTACTGGGATTAGCACATTTAAAAACGCAGCAAACTTCTCTGCAAAGACTATTATCCCCCTATTGCTTTATCTTTTCATTTAATGAAAATTTATTAACTTTCTATACCCTCAGTTTACAAGTAACTACACGCCTCAAAACGCGACAATTTCTTCACTTTCCGCGTTATCCTCAATGGGCGCACCCCCAGGTACGCTTTTTTAGTCTGCCTTGAAAATGAAGAAATTCTCTCCGTTTTAGCTCTCAGAGTCGGAAGGCATAAAATTTGTGCCGGGTAAAGCGCGCTTAAACGACATATACCTAGCGTCCATGGAGCCAAAGCTGCGCAGCAGGACGCAAATTTTATGCCTTCTGACCGTCTTCCTTGTAAACTGAGGATAAATACCATACAGAAAAGTACGAAACATCCCGATATCCTTTTCCGTCTTTTTGTCAAAATCCAAGCCCCTTCCCTATGCAGCTTAATCTTTTTATTTAATTATTTACCTGACGGGCGCTATACCCGCCTGACAGCGTCCCATAGCAGTTTCTCTGGATTAGCTACAGGCGCAGTAAATCTCTCTGAAAAAGAGATTGCATCCGATTGCAATGTCTGTTCCCTTAATAAAAAGCTTTATAACTTTTTAAAATTATATGCTATAATACCTATGAAGAAATTTCTCTTTCGGAGATGCTAAATTATGTTCCCCGATAAAGAAACTGCCATATACGAATTGGAAACTGCCGGAAAAACGAATCCAGGCCGCTGGACTGCGCATTCTTACAATGTTGCTAATGCCGCAAAGCGTATTGCGGAAAATTGCCGCGGCTTAGACGGCAGCAAAGCGTTTGTATGCGGTTTGCTGCATGATATCGGAAGAAGAAACGGCGTTTCGGCAGTAAGGCATATTATTGACGGATATGATTACGCAATGGCTAAAGGCTGGGATGAAATCGCAAGAATATGTTTGACCCATTCGTTTCCGGTTAAAGATATTGAAGCGGATATTGGGAAAAAAGATATAAGTAAATTACAGTATGACTTCATAAATGAATATTTAAATAGTATAGAATATGACGACTATGATAAACTTATTATTCTTTGTGATGCCCTTGCAGATGCTGACGGGTTCTGCATTTTGGAAAAGAGATTTATCGATACAACCAGAAGATATGGAATATATCCATTTTCTATAGAACGCTGGAACAAGACTTACGATTATAAAGAATATTTTGAAAACATTATAGGCAAGTCCATATATAAATTACTGCCTAATATTGAAAATTGCATTTACCGCTGAATTTACACCCGTAACTGCGAAATAATGTACAACTGTTTCTGCAAAATATAATTTGCATTCTACAGCATAGTATTGGCTTTAGGGCTATATGCAGACAGCGTTTTGCATTTAAAACAGCGTCCGCATGCAAGGGCTAATGCGTATCCTGCCCGTGTAAATCCGCCTCCGTATTATCCCCAGCCTGCACAGAATCACGCTTCCATGGTCTGCCTTGAAAATATGTAAATTTACAAGGCTGAAGCCGGGAAACCCAAAATACGCTGATTTAATCTGCCGGACAGCACTCTTACGCTAAAGCAAAGGGGGTCCTTGGTATGATTTACCGGCACGGGGCCTTTCTCTAACCACTCGCCCAGCAAGCGGTTTGCTATATACAATAAGACAGCACGGCCGGAAAACGTGCTGTCTTATAATTATATTGCAAAATAAAACGGTTTCATTATGCAAACACTGAATCTCTCCCCGCTATCCTTGCAGCGAATGCTCGGTGCGCTTGATAACCTCCTTCTTTAAATCATCTGACAGCCTATTGAAATATTCCGAATATCCGCCTATGCGCACCATGAGATTTTCGTGCCTTTCAGGATGCTCCAAAGCGTCCAGCATATCCTCAAGAGAAAGGCAGCTAACCTGGATCTGCATGCCGCCCTGCTTAAAAAAGCCCTTCACCAATCCTTCCAGCCCATAACGCAAATGCTCTTTTTGCAGCCTTAAATTCATAACTGGAGTACCCAGCGCCATATTAAACGGAAGGGAAGCGGCGCTGTTAAGCAGAGCCGTCGGCCCTTTGACGTCTTTTCCGTGGACCGCGCCTATGCTGTCGCAAAGCGCCTCCCCCGCCGCACGGCCGTCAGGCGTAGCAGGCACGCATTTGCCCGCGTCAGCGTAAGTTATAAACTGAATGGAGGCTGGCAAAAACGCGCCGCCCAGATAAGGCTTTCTTAAGTCAAAAATCTCAAATATATCCTGAGCAAAACGGGCAGCCAGCCTGTCTGCCGAGCTGTCGTCCACGCCGTAGCAAGGCGAGCGCTTCATATCACTTAAGAAACCCTCGTTCTGTTCATCCAAAAGACAGATAAATTCCTCCGCGTTATACTTTTTGTTTACAAACACCCATTCCCTTATAGCCAAAAGGGAATCAATAACATTTATAAGCCCGGCTACATTAACAACGCTCCAATAATAGCGCGCGCCCTTTGAATTAAAATCAGACTGGTTATCTATGCAGTCGTCTATCAATAGGGAACGCACTGGATTGGGACGGCACTCCTCCCGGTTTTTCTGGTATTCGCTTACCTGGTCCAGCGTAACTAATATTTCCTGCTTAGACGCTTCCAGCAAAGCCTGATAGAATTGTTCAAAGCTACTGCACCCCTTCAGTTCAGAGCGCATGCAATTTGAAAAAATCAAAGCAAGGTTTATGCCTGCGTCCAGAGAACCTACGTTAGATATCCCAGCCAGCATGGTTTCGGTGCACCCGCCCCCATTGAACCTTAATAAATCCTCCTTGGGGATATCGGGAAACTTTTTATGCAGTCCCTCCTGATACAGCTCTTCATTATAAAACGCGGGCTGTCCGTTGCCGCTGGCCAGCGCTTCGGCGGCCTCCTCCCACGCCCATTTAGGCGTCTGAGGAGTTATCCGAAATTCCAGGCTGGGCCGGCGCCGTCCTTTTATGGCCTTAAGGCATTGACGGGTCAGCTCATTGCATTCCGGCCCTATTGCTGAAGACCAGCCGTTATTGGCTTCCACGTTATCATAAAACTCTTCAATTACCGCCGTTATATCCTCGCCCTTATAAAGCTCGTAAAGAGGCGCGTCTATTGCTCCGGGATCATCACAGCCATCGATATAATAAATAAAATTCCAGCATACCATTCCTTCGTACAAACTTTGAGCCGGCTCAAAAGGCACATGCTCAAGCGCGTTTATCAAGCCGCTGTCCGCTCCCACATTTTTCAGCAGCTGCAGGCACCGTGCGTGATATTCTGCAATTCCGTCCAGCACGGTTAAAAGCCCCTCCCTGAAATCCCCCGACGGAAGAAGCTCCACTCTTTGCCGATACGAATTCAGCCCCTCCTTAACAATGCGGGGATAATTGGGAAAGGAATGGGTAAAACCGTTGCCGCCTATAGTATGAGGCGAATTAATAAGGTGCAGCTTTTGGGCCTCCTCTGCCATAATGCTCAGCGCCTGCTGGCTCTTTGCACCCAAGGTGTTATAATCCAGCCAAAACGTATATGAAGGCTCAGGCGTTACGGCACAGCCCGGCCAGTATTTGGGGCCATTCGGGTAAAGGCGGCCGCCCGAATAAGCAGGCAGGGGCACTTGTTCCCAATAGCGTTTTTGCGCGTTGGCATATCTGTAAAAACGGCTTCTTTCGGGATATTCAAAAAAGCCCGCCGCATACGGCTCATTTATACTCATAAAAAGCTCATAGCTCATTAGATTCAACTCCAATCATTAATCTTTTTATTGACTATACTATATTTGATGATATAATTATAGTATCTTTATCTCATTTATAATGTAAAAACATATCAAAAAGGAGAAGAACAAAAAAATGCTCCCTGAGAGTCTGCCTGTTGAACGCGGCAAGAACCACTGGTACTATACCGATGCTTTCCAGCCCTACAACAGAGGTCTTATTCAATCTTTTATCCATTATAATTACAATATAGGCATGCATACGCATGACTTTTGGGAATTAAATATAGTGCTTAACGGAACGGGCGGCCATTACATAGGAAAAAACCGCTTTGAAATTAAAACAGGAGACGTATTTATAATACCTCCTAAAGTACAGCACGGATATTTTAATATCAGCGGGTTGAATGTATACCATATGCTTATACACGCTCAATTTTTAGAGCAGCATATGAATGAATTGAGGAAATACGGAGGATTTGCAGCCCTTTTTGAAATAGAGCCTTATTTAAGAGGCATTTGCAGCAAATCCATGTTTTTAAGCTTATCTGGAGCGCAGCTGAAATGGCTCATGCAGGGTATAAACCACATAAGGGTTTATTATGAATCAGACGGTTCTTTTTCCGAAGCATTAGCTAATGCGGCCGCAAAGGATATATTGTCCCATCTCTGCTTCCTGGCAGACGCCTATCATTCGCTCGGAGCTTCAAGCTCCCAAAATTCTCCCCTGAATATGATTCAATGCCTTAATTATATTCACGCCAATTATGATAAAGAGCTTAATATAGAGCACCTTGCTCAAAGATGCAGCATGTCCATGGCCTCCTTTATACGCGCCTTTAAGGCCAACTGCGGCATGCCGCCGCACAAATACATCATGCTCCTGCGCATCCGGGCTGCGCGCCGTCTTATAGCAGAAGCCAATCTAAGTATTACTGAAGCGGCGCATGAATGTGGTTTTTACGATGCGTCTCACTTAAAAAAATACCTGGATAGAGAAAAGCAAATATCCTCATAAACATCAGCGGGTAATTATATAATTTAAAAAAGGACGAGGT
>OLIW01002644.1_pt1 | contig 12859 bp, 10 predicted proteins | sample 1601321 | NCBI WGS metagenome assembly OLIW01 (sample SAMEA2452114, study PRJEB22498) | human gut metagenome | reverse complement strand
TGATTACTCCGGGAAGTGGTTATGGTGCATTTCGCAAAGAGTACGAAAGAACGGGTCATTTGAAATTTGTAAAGAAAACGGAAAGTATGGAAAAGTGGGAACATTTTTTTGAGACAGGAGAGCTTCATTGTCCGAACCCAGATACAGAACCGGATGCATTCTGGAATGGAGAAGAATTTCTGGCTTATCTGAAAAAGACGACGCTGAAACCACTAGCACCGAATTATGAAAACTGGTATGCATATTATCATCTTGGAATTCTTGAATTCCGAAAAGGAAATGATAAAATTGCAAAAGAAATGTATGAGACATCGTTGAAACTTCGGGAGAACGCATGGGCACTGCATGGACTGGCATGTTTAAGTATTCATGAAGGAAATAAAAATCTTGCGGCATTGTATGCACAAAGAGGAATGGAACTTAAGAGACACTGTCTGTCATATCAGAAAGAAGGACTTAAAATTCTGAGTCAATGCGAAGCATATAGAGCAATTTTACAGCAGTATGCTGTTATGGATGAAGATATGAAATCCATCGGGCGGGTGCAATATTATTATGCACTGGGGCTTGTGAAGACAGGAAGGCTTGAAGAAGCGGATAAATTGCTGAACAGTGAAGAAGGAATTGTGGTTGATGATGTAAGAGAAGGAGAAGACAGTATCCAGGATCTCTGGGAGATCCTGAATCATGAATTGTATGGAGGAAAGCAGATACTTCCTTTCCGCTATGAATTTCATGCAAATTAAATAACAGTCATAGAAGACGATTAGTTTGTGTTTCCTTCTGCTATTGCTTTGACAGAAGAAGCGTATTCAGAAGGTGTCATTCCGACAATTTTTTTGAATTGCCTGGAAAAATAATGAATAGAGGTGTAACCAAGATGTGCAGAAATCTGTGTAAAATTCATGTGATTGGTTCGGATCAGTTCTTTGGCAACTTCGATTTTCAATATTGAAAAATATTCGATAATACCCCGATTGCATTGTTCCTTGAATAATTTCTGTAATTGGGAACGACCAATTAGATTGTCTTTGCAAATCAAGTCAATAGTTACATGTGATGTTATGTGCCGGTTGAGATAATCAATGATTTTATTGAATGTTTCAGTATCATTATTTGTTTTTGTAGCTTTCGGAAGCTTTGCTTCTGAAAGCTTTTTGTGTTGCAGGAAAGATTGAGAGTAACATCGGATTAAATGAATCAAAAAATGTTCCAAATATAATCGAATCATTTGTTGTGAACCAAAAATGTTTGTGTCTTTTAAAGGCATATTTTGAAGATAAGGATCGTCTAGACGACAGTTAAAACAACGTTTTGCTTCGATGATAATATTGGCGAGCAATGTTTGTGCAGTTTCATCAATTTTCATACGACGATTGTTGAAAAAATTCATTGCCTTGTCATTGCACTCAAAAGATATAACAATAAGATTGGGTGCAATCGTGCCTGTTGCCCGGACACTGTGAAATTCATTGGGTTTATGAAAGAAAAGTTCCCCTTTGTGTAGTACTGTATAAGATTTATTGTGAGTTATACCGGCTTCGCCTTTATCAATATATACAAATTCCCAAAAATTATGAGCTTCACCAGAGAATTTAAAGTTATTCATATATTCAAAATAATGAATACTGAATATCTTTCCGACAGTAATAGAATTATGTAACTTAACACCAGAATATTCCATGATAGAGTGCCCCCTTTTTTATCCCACATCATACAGCACAGAAAAATAAAAAGCAAAGGGAATATGGTTAAAAAGAGAATTTTTTATAGAATATTGGACGATTCTACAATTTCAATGGATAAAAGTATAATACAATTTTAAAAGACATGGTTTATAATACAGTTTAAATAAAAGGAGAAAGAGGTGAGATCAGAAGTTATGAAACGTAAAAATTTATGGCAGACATATAGCGAGGCACAGCTGGAGAAGTTGGAAAAAACCAATGCGTTATATCGTGTATGTCTAGATGAAGGAAAAACAGAACGGGAGTGCGTACAGAAGACCATTGAACTTGCCAGAGCTCAGGGATACGAAGATATGAAACAGTTGATCAAGGCAGGAAAGAAGATTCGCACCGGAGATAAAGTATATATGGATTATATGGGGAAAGCCATTGTACTTTTTCATGCAGGAACTGCGCCGGTTGAAGAGGGGATGAATATTCTTGGGGCACATATTGATTCACCGAGAATTGATGTCAAACAGAACCCGTTATACGAGAATGAAGGACTGGCTTTTCTGGATACGCATTATTACGGTGGCGTTAAAAAATACCAGTGGCTTTCGATTCCGCTTGCGCTTCATGGTGTAGTGATTAAGAAAGATGGGGAAAAAGTAGAGATCTGTGTGGGGGAAAAAGAGACAGACCCGGTGCTTGTGATCAATGATCTTCTTCCGCATCTGGGAGCAAAGCAGAGAGAAAAGCTGGCAAAAGATTTCATCGATGGGGAACAGATGGATCTTTTGATCGGCAACCGTCCGGAGGACGGAGAAGAGGATGCGGTGACACGGAGAATCAGGAATCTTCTGAAAGAAAAATATGATATCGAAGAGGAAGATTTCCTCTCGGCAGAATTAGAGATTGTGCCGGCAGGAAGAGCCAGAGAGTGTGGACTGGATAACAGTATGATTCTGGCATATGGACAGGATGACAGAGTGTGTGCATTCACTTCGTTGTTTGCAATACTGGAAGCAGAAGAGGTTACGAGAACTGCCTGCTGTCTGTTGGTTGACAAGGAAGAGATTGGAAGTACGGGTGCGAGTGGTATGACATCCAGGTTTTTCGAAAATGCAGTTGCGGAATACATTCTTTTGAATGAAGGGATTGAATATAATGACATTGTTCTCAGAAGGACGCTGGCAAATTCCAAGATGCTCTCATCTGATGTAAGTGCGGGATTTGATCCGATGTATGAGGATGTATATGAGAAAAAGAATGCGGCCTTTCTTGCATGTGGACCGGTATTTAACAAGTATACAGGTTCGGGAGGAAAGAGCGGTTCCAATGATGCCAATCCGGAATACGTGGCTCAGTTAAGAAAGATCATGGAAGATGCAAAGGTGCATTTCCAGACAGCAGAACTTGGTCGTGTTGATGTAGGCGGCGGAGGAACGATCGCTTATCTGATGAGTGTGTACGGCATGGAAGTTATCGATAGCGGTGTGGCAGTCCTTGGAATGCATGCACCGTGGGAGACGACGAGCAAGGCAGACATATATGAAGCAGTAAGATGCTATGAAGCATTTTTAAAGGCAGAGTTTTAGACAACAGACTGAAAATAAAAATGAAATAATAAAAAATGGCACAATGGGGTGTGATGAATAAGCCTTGTTGCGCCATTTTTTTATGAGTGATTATAGATCGCGGTTTCGCTCTCCTGCCTCGTAGACAGCATCGGTAATTCCTTTTATGGAAGATGCATAAGCGGAAGGTGACATGCCGGTTGCAAGACGGAACTGCTTGGAAAAATATGGCAGTGAGCTGTAAGAAAGAAAATAAGCAATCTCGGTAAGGTTCATAGAACCGTCACGGATAATGTCCTTGGCACGCTGAATCTTCATTTGGTTGAAATAGTCGATCACACCACAGTTTAGTTGTTCGTGAAACAGTAACTGAACGGCAGAACGGGACATAGAGAATTCATTGCAGATGTCTTTTACCGTCAGCTTTTCGCAGATGTGATATTCGAGGTATTTCAGAATTTCGCTGAGGCGTTCCTGCCCTGCAGATTCTTTCTCGGGAGAAGACTTATGCTGTATAGAGGCGCCGCTCTCTTCCTGATGTTCACGGATCAGGGTGATCAGAAACATCTCAAGATAAAGGAGAATCATCTGCTGGGAGCCAAAAGGTGCATGTTCCTTTAACTGTACCTGTTCGACCGAAGGAATGTGCATAGGCGTTGCAAGCGTATGCCGGCCTTCCGTGATGATTCTGGAGATCATGGCCCGTTCTTCCATACTGAGTGTAAAGCTTTTATTTACGAAGAAAGACATGGCCTGCGAACTGGAAGTGAAAGACATGACGACCAGATTGGGTGAATCTTTCCCGATGGACTTAATGGCATGGAATTCATTTGGCTGGTGAAAGATAATGTCACCGGTATAAAGAGTTGTCCAGGTATCATCGGCACGGACTGCAACGGTTCCTTTGTCGACATAAAGAAATTCCCAGAAATTATGCGACTCGCCTTTGAATTCGAAATTTTTCATATATTCAAAATAGTGCAGTGTGATGATCGCATCAATGTCGATGGAATGCTGCAATGTGGTTTTTACATAAGTCATAAGCGTCCCTCCTAGCTTATATTATAACAACTTGTGGATGATATGACAATAAGCATGGACAATATGTCAAGCAATCTTGTGCAGAATACAATATAATGAACGAAAAGGAATAAGAAAATTAGCGAATTTGCCAATGAAAGGTGGTTCATATGTTGGAGGTAAAGACTAACACAATACAACTTAGAATGGATGATAATAATCTAAAGTTTTCGTTCGGGAAAGGGGATACCGAATGGAACTGGACAAGTGAGTACCGTCCGAAAATGGAATGCAAAGAAGGAACCGTTTATTTTGACGAAGCACTGGAAATCCATCACGAACTGGTACAGAACGGAATCGGAAAGGGAATCCGTAGTTCATTTGCCGGATTTGAGATAGAAGGAAAAAAAGTTCCATATGCATTTGAAACTTATGCATGGATTGAAGAATGTACAGAAGACATTTTCTTTGAATGGATTCCGATTTGTGAGGAAGGGCTTGCGGTGGAAAAATTGTTCTGGCCGGGAGAACTGGAATTGGAAGAAAAGAGAAAAGACTGGTATACGCTCCTGAATATGCAGCAGGGGGTGATGATTCCGAATGACTGGGAGACAGAACTAAAGGATATCCCGTTTGATGGATTCTTTGAGACAGCCGGAGGATATATGCCTTGGTTCGCACAGTTTAAAGGTGGAAATGGATACATTGCGATCTGTACTACACCATGGAATGCAGGATATCAGGCGGAGCATCCTCAGAACGGACCATACACACATGTCAGTGTGAGATTTGAGCCAAGTCTCGGAAGGATGGATTACAGAAGAATTGTACGATATACATTGATCGAAGATGGTGACTATAACGATGCATGTAAGATCTACCGGCAATATGTAAAAGAACAGGGCAATTTATGTACGCTGAATGAAAAGGCAGCAAGAGTTCCTTCGGTTAATGATCTGATCGGATGCAGTTTTATACATAAAGGGATTAAGACATTTGTCCAGCCGGAATCAGACTTTTTTGATCCGGAAAATCCGGAAAAGAATAATAACCTGACATCATTTGCGGTCAGAACCAGAGAAATGAAAGAACTTCACGAACTGGGAGCCGGTAAACTATATCTTCATCTGGATGGATGGGCAGAACCTGGATACGATAATAATCACCCGGATTATACACCGGCTTGTGAAGAAGCAGGTGGATGGAAGGCAATGAAAGAATTGTCGGATACTATGAAAGAACAGGGGGATCTGTTCGGGATCCATGATCAGTACCGTGATTATTACTTTTCGGCAGAAAGTTTTGACGAAGACTATGCCTGCAGACTGCCGGACGGAACAATTCCGACACATAAGAGATGGGCAGGCGGGCAGCAGTCATATCTGTGTGCAACACAGGCTCCACATTATGTACAACGTAATTTTAGTGAACTGGAAAAGAACCGGATTCATCTGGACGGAGCATATTTGGATGTGTTCACCTGTAACGAAGGAGATGAGTGCAATAATCCGAGACATCGTATGACAAGAAGGGAATGTTACGACTACCGGGCAAGATGTTTTGATTATCTGATGTCAAAAGGAATCCTTCCAAGTTCGGAGGAAGTCAGTGACTGGAGCGCAAGAAGCCTGGTGTTCTGTCATTACGCACCATATGATTTTATGCTTCGCAAACCGGGAAGTCCGAAACACGGAATACCGGTACCACTGTTCAATCTGGTATATCATGACTGCCTGATCGAACCATGGATGATGGAAAAGATAGATGATACCGAAGATTACATGCTGTATGCTTTACTGAATGGAGGTGCACCATATCTGATCCGTGATGGAGCATATCCGGATTTTGACGGTTCCTTTGAAGGAAATGTTAAGATGCATATCATGGAGGACATCAAGAGATGTAAAGTGGTGACGGAACTTCACAAAAAGGTTGCAAAATGCGAGATGGTAAGCCATGAAATGGTGGATGGCAATCCGGAGATCCAAAGAACGATGTTTTCGGATGGCACAAAGGTAACCGTTGATTTCGGGAAACAGATTTATAGCATTGAAATGTAAGACACACTAATACAAATAAAGGAAGGCGGATGAAAAAAATGAGCAGACAGATGACGGTTGCAATTGCAGGCCTCGGAAGCAGAGGAAGAGATACTTATGCAAAAGCTGCAAAAATATATCCGGATAAGATGAAAATCGTAGCCATTGCAGATATTGATCCGGAAAAAGTAAAACTGACGGCAGAAGAATATGACGTCCCGATGTCACACTGTTATGAAAGTGCCGAAGACATGTTAAAGGAGGAAAAACTTGCGGATGCGATGATCATAGCAACACAGGACAGACAACATGTGGGTCAGGCTATAAAAGCTTTAAAGAAAGGGTATCATCTGCTTCTTGAAAAACCAATTTCACCGGATTTGGGTGAATGCAGAAAAATATCCGAAGTGGCAAAAGAATGTAAAAGAGAAGTGGTTGTCTGTCATGTTCTAAGATATACACCAATCTATCAGAAGGTGAAAGAAATCCTGGATGCAGGAACGATAGGTGATGTGATCTCGATCATGGCGATTGAAAATGTCGGATGGTTTCATCAGGCACATAGCTTTGTCAGAGGAAACTGGGCGAATTCAGATGAGACAAGCCCGATGATCTTACAGAAGTGCTGCCACGATATGGATTTATATCTGTGGCTGGCGGAAAAGACCTGCAGATCATTAACATCCTATGGCGATCTGAATTATTTCACACCGGAACATGCACCGGAAGGATGTACAGGCAGATGTCTGGAAGGCTGTAAGGCAAAAGAAAAATGCATCTTTGATGCAGAAAAGATATACCTGGAACATGAAAGAATCGGTTACCGCCAAGGTAACAGAGGGTGGCCGTTAGATGTGCTTGTTCCATCCGGACCAACAGAAGAAAAGCTGATAGAAGCACTGAAGACAGGTCCATATGGAAAATGTGTATTCCATTGTAACAATAATGTAGTGGATCATCAGGTGGTTAATCTGAATATGACAGATGGAACAACGATGAGCTTTACCATGTGTGGTTTTACAGCGGAGACTTCCAGATATGCGAAGTTTATGGGAACCAGAGGTGAAGTGATCGTAGATATGCAGCCGGATGAAAAGGAAAGCAAAATCGTAATCGAGTATTTCGATCCGGGAAGGACGAAAGAAATTATCAATGTTGCAGAACTGTCAGAAGATTTTTCGGGACACGGCGGTGGAGATAACCGGATGGTGGAAGAATTTTTGGATATTATAAGTGGAGAGAAATCGGAAAGTACATATATTACTTCGCTAGACAGATCGTTGCAAAGCCATTATTGTGCACTGGCGGCGGAATACTCCAGATTGCATGACGGAAAGCCGGTAGATATTGAAACATTTCGATAGAAAGAAAACTGATATATGTGTTCAATGCCGGGAGTGGCGGAGAACTTCATATAAAACGTAACCAAAAGATAAAGAAAAAGAGAAGGAGTGAACATTATGAAAAAGAACATGAGAAAAGTAGCAGCTCTGGGACTTTGTGTAGCCCTGGGTGCAACGATGCTGACAGCATGTGGCGGAAGTAAAGGCAAAAGTGCTTCCGGAGGAAAGACAGAATTAAATTTTGGTATCTGGGATGAGAATCAGAGACCGGCTATGGAGAAAATGGTAAAGGCATATGAAAAAGAAAATTCAGATGTCAAGATCAATATCCAGTTAACACCATATAAAGGTGGGGAATATTGGACAAAACTTGAAGCTGCAGCAAGTGGCGGAAAAGCTCCGGATGTATTCTGGCTGAACGTTCTTCATCTGGACTCATATGTAGAGGGAGGAATCCTGGATGATCTGACAGATAAGATCAAAGACTCAGATATCAAGGACAGCTATTCTGAGACACTGGTTAATAACTATGTCCGTGATAAGAAGAACTATGCTGTGCCGAAAGATTTTGATACCAATGCATTGTGGTATAATAAAGAAATCTTTGACAAGTGCGGAGTTCCATACCCTACAGATGATATGAGTTATGATGACCTGGTTGCAACTGCTAAGGCATTAAAAGACAGCGGAAAACTTGGAGACGGTGTATATCCGTTTGCCTGCCCGGTTGATTTCCAGACATGGTATTATCAGACCGTCTATGCAAATGGCGGATATATCTTAAGTGATGATAAGAAGTCTACAGGATATGATGATCCTAAGACACAGGAAGGTATTCAGTGCTGGATCGATATGTACAATGAAGGATTATCTCCAAGTGCATCAGCTCTTTCAGAGACAACAGCAGATGCGATGTTCGAGGGTGGACAGCTTGCAATGAACTTTGCCGGATCATACATGGTTCCAGAGTATGCAAGCAATGACGCAATCAAAGATAAGGTTGATTGCGTAGAGATTCCGACATTCAACGGAAAAGAAGACAACTGCATCAACGGACTTGGATATGCAGTGTTTGAAGGAAGCAAGAACAAAGAAGCAGCAGAAGATTTCGCTATCTGGCTTGGAAGTAAAGAAGCTTAGGAAATCCAGGGAAAAACAGGTGTTGTAATCTCTGCAAGAACAGATGCACAGAAATGCTTTGCAGAAGCTAATTCACAGTACAATCTTGCAGCTTACACCAATCACGCTGATGAAGCATATCCACTTCCGGTATGTGCGAAAGCAGCAGAACTGTATGATCTGGAAGCAACAGAACTTCAGAAAGCATATAATGGAGAGAAATCACTTTCAGATGTCTGCAAGGGTCTGACAAAACAGGCAGACAAGTTACTTCAGGAATAATAGTAAGAAACAGGTGAAAAGATATGGCTGAAGGTAAATCAAAAACAGGCGTAGTGAAAAAACGGGCGAGTAAGAGAGAGAAGAAGGATTGGATTGCGGCGTATATATTTATTGCGCCGGTTACCCTCGGCCTTCTGGTGTTCTATATCTGGCCATTTATCCAGAATATCTGGTTTAGTTTTAATGAAGTAAGTAAATTTAATGTCGCAACTTTTTGCGGTCTGGCAAATTACCAGAAATTATTCCATGATGGCGAAGTATTGAGAACATTCGGAAATACATTGAAGTACGTTGTGGTTACGGTTCCGGTTGGATTGTTCTTATCAATCCTGATCGCAGCTCTTCTGAACTCCAAGATTAAAGGTACCTCTATCTACCGTACATTGTATTTCTTACCATCCGTAACCATGGCAGCAGCTGTTGCTATGGTATGGAAATGGATCTACAACGAGAAAATGGGTATCTTAAACAGTGCGATCCGTGCACTGGGTGGAAAAGGTATCGGCTGCCTGACAGATCCGAAAATTGCATTATATAGTGTTATGATCGTAGGTCTCTGGATGTCGGTCGGATATAACATGATCATCCTGCTTGCAGGTATGCAGGGAATTTCAAAATCTTATTACGAAGCAGCACAGATTGACGGAGCAGGACCAATTCAGTTATTTTTTAAGGTAACGATTCCTCTTCTGACACCAACGATCTTCTTCGTGATGATCACATCCATCATCAGTGGATTCCAGGTATTCGATGTCATTTATATGATGATCGGAAAAACGAATCCGGCATATGCAAATACGCAGACGGTTGTTATGTTATTCTACCGTCAGGCATTTGATTATGGATACAAAGGCTATGCAGCAGCAATTTCAATTCTGATCTTTGCAGTAATCATGCTGGTAACAGTGATCCAGATGATCGGTCAGAAAAAATGGGTAAATTATGATTAAGAGAGGAGGAGAAGAAAAATGAAGAGTAAAAATTCAAGAAAAATAATTGTACATATCTTACTTCTCCTTGGAATTACGATCACGGTATTTCCGTTTGTGTGGATGATCCTGACTTCTTTTAAGACAGTCGGAGAGGCCATGCAGATACCGCCGACCATTTTCCCGAAGAAGTTTCTGACAGATGCGTATTCATCTATCGTAACAGCACTTCCGTTTGGAAGAGTATATTTGAACACAATTATATCAACTGTGGTAACAACTGTTGTACAGGTGCTGTTCTGCTCTATGGCAGCTTATGCATTTGCAAGAATCGAATTCCCGTTTAAGAATGCGATCTTTGTACTGGTGTTATCTGTACTTATGGTACCGGGTCAGATATTCCTGATCCCGCAGTACCGGATTGTTCAGAGTCTTGGACTTCTGGACACGATACCGGCATTGTTCCTGCCAAACTTATTCAGTGCATTTGGAACATTTCTTCTGAGACAGTTCTTTATGTCATTGCCGAAGGAACTGGAAGAAGCGGCGTTGCTGGACGGTTGTAACCGTTTCCAGATCTTTGGAAGGATCATGCTTCCACTTACAAAAGCAGGTATCGTATCGCTGGTAATCTTTACAGCGAAATTTGCATGGAATGATTTCATGTGGCCATTGATCGTTAATACGTCTATGGATAAGATGACACTTGGTCCTGCTCTTTCGACATTACAGGGACAGTATACAACCAAGTATCCAATGCAGATGGCAGGAGCCGTAATGGCGGTTATCCCGATCATTGTATTGTTCTTCATCTTCCAGAAACAGTTTATTGAAGGTGTGGCACAGTCAGGAATCAAGGGCTAGAATATGAATAGTTATAAGAGGATGAGATAGCAGGTCTTGTCCTCTTTTTATATGAAATAGAGACCATCCGTTATGTCAATAACAGGATAGTCTCTTATAGTTTTTACAATTATTCTATATTGTCCGGGGATTCCGGCTCATATTTTTTGAATATCCGGTCAAACAGAATACTGTAGATAAATGCTACTACAGAGAATCCGCAGATCCCGCTGATCACAACGACCAGAGCGAATGTCTTAACAGAGCAGGCGCATAAGTACAGGATCAGTCCGGCAATCACCAACATTACCAGTGTATACGGCAGGTGTCCGAATGTCATAAAAACTGCATTTTTTAACGCCTGTGTTGTACTGCACACAAAATGTGAGATGATCGGAAAGACATATAAGAATACAGATAATGCAACGAGACATACACACCAGAGGAGCATGCGTATCACTGCAAACAGTGTTGTATTCTGTGAATTGATGATGTAAAAATCCATTCCAAGAAAGATAAAGACCAGAATGGAAAATATCCATATCAGTGTACCTTGTTTAAAATTCTGACGGAATGATTTCCAGAAATTCTGCCAGATGTAGGGGTCCTCACCACGAACCATCTTCAGTGTCACATAGGAAAGTGCGCTGGTGGATGCACCGATGGTGATGATCGGAACACAACTGAAGATAAAGATCAGGTTCAATAGGATCAGATCAAATATTTTTGCGATGAACTCCATAATAGGGTTATCAGGATTAAAAAAACGACTCATAATAATTATCCCTCGTATAAAAATAAATAATAATAAAAATCTCTAACTATTGTAACATATTATATATAGGATGTGAAAGATATGTTATAATTTTACATATGACGTCAAACAGGCAGATCATTTCTAAGTCGTCATTGAAAAAAGGAGGAAATATATTTGGACAAAAATTTTGGTTCAATGCCGTTGGGAAAAAAGGTAGAATATATGTGGATGTACTATAAGATATGGCTGGTCATACTTGCAGTGGTAATCGGTGTTATCTACCTTGGCTGTACGATGTACAAGGGCAGACATACGACAGTTCTTCTGAATGTAGCGGTCACAGGGGGCGATTCGCAGAAGGCAGAAGAATTGAACAAAGATTTCTGTAAATACGCAGGCATTGACGAAAAGGACGGGATCATCCGGATACAGGCGAATATTCCGGAAGATGGAGGGAGCCTGTCCTCAAAGACAGCGCTGACAACGCTGGTAGGCGCAGATGCAGTGGATGTACTGATCTGTAGAGAAGATGTATATCAAGAGTACAAAAAACAGGATGGTTTTCAAGAAACCATTGATTTTCCGGAAGATAATATGCTTAAAAAGAAGAAGATTATTTCTTATGATGATGCGCATGCGGCTATTATGGTGAATGCACAGAATCAGAAAATGGCAGAAAAATTCATCAGTTATCTGGAACAATTAAACCACATAAATAATGCAAATTAAGAAAATAATAGGATAAAGATTTCTGGAAATAGTTATACTACAATGAATCTAGAAACGAAAGATCCTAAAGACATGGAGGTAATTATAATGAATAAACCAGTATTAGTGATCATGGCAGCAGGAATGGGAAGCAGATACGGAGGTCTGAAGCAGTTAGATCCTGTAGACAATGACGGACATATTATCATGGATTTTTCCATGTATGATGCAAAGAGAGCCGGCTTTGAGAAGGTCGTATTCATAATCAAACACGAGATCGAAGAAGAGTTCAAAGAGCATGTGGGAAAACGTATGGAAAAATACATGGACGTAGCATATGCTTATCAGAATATCGACAACATTCCGGAAGGCTATGAAGTACCGGAAGGACGTGTAAAACCTTGGGGAACAGCACATGCTGTATACAGCTGTATGGATGAGATTGACGGACCGTTCGCAGTGATCAATGCAGATGACTATTATGGAGTAGAAGCATTCAAGCTCATCTATGATTATCTGTCTACACATGCAGATGATGATAAGTACAGATATACAATGGTCGGATATCATCT
>OLIW01002640.1_pt1 | contig 12877 bp, 10 predicted proteins | sample 1601321 | NCBI WGS metagenome assembly OLIW01 (sample SAMEA2452114, study PRJEB22498) | human gut metagenome | reverse complement strand
TCAAATTTCTCCCCGCAGCTTTGCGTCTTCTGGAAAAGTATCGCGGAACAGCTCCTCGTCGCTTGCATTCGATATGCCGGGACTTAGCAGTATCAATTGCTCCTTGCGTCGTATTACCAAACAGTGCGGTATCCCACGGCATATAACCTTTCATGCAGCGCGTCATACGTTCGCCACGACACTCTGCCTTTCACTGGGTATTCCTTTGTCAACAGTTTCCAAGATGCTGGGACATAAACAGATCACCACGACACAGATCTATGCGCAAACCACGCCGATAATGATCGAAGATGCGATCGATCGTGTCGAATCCCGGCTGGGCGGTAAATTCGCAGCATAACGAAACCATTGCAGAAGTCTTCCATTGCAAGGAAATACCTGCAATTTATTCAAAATAATAAATGACTATATAAAGTCATACCCTCGACACGTTACGGGCATTGAATCCGCTCTACGACCACGAACACAGCCTGACGCAGAAGAACGCCGAAACGGTCGATACCATGAAATGATACATCGAATCGACAGTCAGTAGTGCGGCGATCGGGTATAATACGTCACACTGCAACCGGGGTACTACCGCCATACGGAGAAATCTCTGCCGCAGGAGCAATGGAATGCGCTTGACGTCTCGATCGCCTACAGCCGAATCTACAACGCTCCGTATCCCCTCAGTCGTGTATGACGATCTTCGGCACACGGGCTGCGAGCGTGTGGAAAGTGTGGTGCCGAAGTATTGCACCTGACCTGTGCGGTGGAGCCCGACGATTCTATGTCGCTCTCGATAGGGGCAATCGGCGGCTGTTGATCGAGCACATTGCGTGTGCTGTTCGAGGACAAGACGAGGAATGCCCTGCTAAGGAGTCGAGTGTCCTTGTTTGTCAGGAATGCGGCTCGCGTGAGATACAGATGATGGCGTGGGTTGATCCTAATACGTTGGAGTATGTATCCTCGATAGACGCGGATGCTGACGATCAATGGTGCGACGCGTGTCAGGAGCACGTATGGTTTTGCTTGCTCGAAGAGTTCGGAGATAACCTCGATGCCTGGTGGTTAGCAGTGGACTTCCCGAAAATGGAACGGATTACGGGATTGTCTGCGGCGAATTATCTGGCGAATGACGGGGGACAAGCGTTCCTCGATGCCTGCAACGCCTGGTGGAAAACCCTTGATTACGAACGAAAACGGGCTATCTGGATGGAGAACGACGAGAGTCGGGCGGAATGACACAGCAAAGACGCAATAGAACCGTGCCCCGAGATCGGCATAACGGGTCAAGGGTACCACGGTCTTCCCCCCCCCGAAGAAGTGTAGCGGTTGGTTCCAAGTTTTGCCGAAGGGATAGTAATCTTATGGTCAAGATCGATTCTATCCGGCATTTCCTTCGCCACTACGCGCTTACAACCCTAATGATCGGTCAAAAAATAACGTACCTTCATTTGTATTGTCATTACATATCTAAGAACTCTCTCTATTATGTGAATTTTCTACATCATAATAAAGACGCAGAGCCGTGAATATATTCACGGCTCTGCGTCTTACGTCAATTTTCTGCTGGAACGAACTTGTATCTACTTCTGGCTTTCGAATTTTTATATATATATTCTCCTTTTTTCCATTTAAACTTTTGTTTTTCTTGCATTAATCTATTCTTCTTAATTATAAAGGTATCCCTTTGAGGTGGTCGTATAAATCCTAATATTATACTATCTATAGTCCGCATCATACTATCTTTAGTTTCTTCTGCATATAATGTATTCCCTGTTCGAGACCATTTGCCGCATTTAACAGCCAAACTCCCTAAGGCCTTCATAGCAAATTCGTATGTTGAGTCCGGATTAATAGTAATGTAAGAACATTCATAAGGGCCTCTAAAACCTCTACATTTATAACTATATTTCCCGTATTTTAATATCGGAGAACAGGCATATAGCACGCAGCCAATCACTAACAATCCAAAAATCCTTTTCATCATTTCTTTTTTGGTAAATAGGTTTTGTTATTTATTCTAAATGCTTGATTGAACACATTCGCAGCTTGTTGATATGTATATTCGTTGGAAAATGGTGTGAATTCCTTTGTCGAATAGGCCGTTATACTTTGGCGAGGTAGAACTTTATAGGAGTCTCTACCTTTCCAATCTGATACATAATGTCCAAACATCTTGCCTCGTTCATAAGCTGCTTTTTCATCCGTAAGATCATATAAAAAAGGATTGTTTTTCTGTCCAAGTGGTGCGGCGCCTAATTCTCCTTTCTCAAATTGATATGCATGTTTCAATTCGTGAGCAAACAATCCCAAGGGGCTATCAGCAGGGATCAACACATCCATTGTTCCGGCTTCCTCGTTATACACAAAAGCTCCATTCCCATCGTTGCCGTTTGATATGGTAATCCCATATAGCTGGTCTGAATCACGTAAAGCCGCAATTTCTTTCGTTACCTGATCTAATCTCGCATTTCTTGCTTCTGCTTTTTTAATTTTACGGTCTGTTCTTTTACTGTTTTTGGCTGTCCGTCCGGCTTCATACCTTGCAATTTCCGCATTGTTTCTCCGTCTCATGTCGTCTATTTCCTTTTCCAACTCTTCGATCCATTCTTCGAGAGCGTCGGTTGTCTCCATCCCGTTGGGATCGATCAGGCGAATTGGATTACCTAAGCAATAATTGTATTGGCCAATCGGATAGTATTTCTCGGACATCGGATCCTGCTGCAAGAACATTACCCCTTCGGAATCGTAGAACCGTGCACCGAAATCGGCATAATCGATCTCTTGGAATCGCAGATGTTGTTTTTCCTTACCGGAGAAGGTGTAGCGATTATCCGATGTCGGCATGTCGGGCTGCGCCCACTCCTTGCCGAAGGGATAGTAGTCCTTGCGGTCGAGGTCTTCGCGGCCAGTCGGCGTCACCTTCGCCACGACACGTGTACTGCCCAGATGATCCGTCAGAAAATAGCGCGTTTCCAGACCCTCCGACGAGACTACAAGCCGTCCTCCGCCGAAAGAGGCACTTTCCAGGTCGAACGTTCCGTTTTGCGTCCGATATACCAAAGAACCCAGATAACACAACTCGTTGCCGGCGGACTCCGTCGCCGTGAGTTTCCGTCCATCTGCAAGATACGAATATTTTGCCAGAATCGCACCGCCCTGTTCGACATTTTTTAGCAGGTTCGAACTGTTGTAGGTCATGTCGAGATTGTTCGCACCGTCACGAATCATGTTTCCGTTGGCATCGTAGGCAAACGAATGGCTTGCGCCCGTCGTACTGTCATGCAGTTGCGTCATGCGATTGCCCGCATAGGTATACCGGTAATTTTCCGTCTCGGAACCGGCGGCAGTACGGCTCAGCGTCTGGATATTGCCGTTGGAATCGTAGGTTATTCCCTTTTCGACGAAGCCGTCGGAGGCCACTCCGTCGATATATTGCTTCGTCTCGACCAGCCGGGCCGCCCGATCATAGGCAAAAGCGTATGCATTTGTTTCGGCATCGGTAAAAACATTTTCATATAATTCGATTAGAGATAATTTCCGATACTACAATTCTATATATCAAACTGTTTTCATGCGTTTTTCTGCGAGATACAACCGTCGACTGATAACTTTTAGACACTTTACTCAAAGAAAAACCACCCTTATTTATGGTTATAATAAGGGTGGAAGGTTAATTGTTGCTTTACTCTATTATCAATATTTCCGATATGTTTTTATGATCTCATTTTCTGGTGAAGCTTCATCGTCATAACACATCCACAACCAAGCATTTGATAATCTTGCACAAAATAACGGAATTAATGAGTTTTCATCAACTTGATGTTTTTTCAGAATGGATATTAAATTTTTTATTACCACCGGATAATCGAAGAATATATCAAAAGGAATAATATCAGTACCAATAACTAAAAAGATCTGATCGCCAAAATTGCCAGCAGAAACCCGTAAAATATCATAAGGTAGAGTTTCAAAGACTTCCTTTTTACTCCAAGTCTTGCAGCTGAACAGACTCTGGATACTAATCATACTTTCAGGATACAACTCTATTCGTTCTCTTCCCCATGGATAAATAGCAGTTGTCTCCAATTCTATTCCGAATGCATCAGAGCACAGTTTATTTTTCAGCTTCTCAGTTATAATAACCTGAGATTTACAAGGTTGACATAAAAAAGAAGCTATCCCCAACAATATTAAATGTAATACTCTCATAAGTCATATAAATTATTTTAAGGTTCTATACCAGATTCTCTTAAAACTCGATCTCGAAAAATATGTGCTTCCTGTTCTGATTCTTTATTCTCATAAGAAATCACTCCGTCCTTACCTGTTTTCTGTTTTTCTTCATCTATACGTTTTTGTTCCTCAAGTTGTAATTTAATATTCTCGGCTTCGGTATGCTCTATTTCCTCCGCTAACGTCGCTGCTTCTCGATCATCCATACGCATCTTACGTTCCTCCGCATCATCTTTAATGGCAGGCAAGTATAATACTATATCGATTTTCCCTCCAATAATCTCACCGGTTTCAGGATCTTTCAGAACAGTAGTTAAAGAAGCCTCTCCCAACAGATTTCTGTTAACTACACCTTGTTTATCCACATAATATTTGTCTTCTCTCCGAATACTTACATCTGATAAGTTATTTACCAACTTATTATACTGGATTCGTCCCGTCGGAGTCTTATTTAGGATACGTTGCATATGAGGTTTTAAATGCTTACTATTTTCACGTATTTTCCTACCGTCACTATCAATATATCTGATTGGATTTCCCGCACAGTAACAGTATTGTCCGATCGGATAGTATTTCTCCGCCAACGGATCCTGCGTGAACCACCGTCCCCAATCGGGATTGTACATGCGCGCCCCGAAATCGACATAGGGAAGACTCAGAAATGCCTGCTCCTCCTTTCCGGAGAACCGATGACGGTTGTCGGAAATCGGAGCCGCAACCGCAGCCCATCGTTTGCCGAAGGGATAATAATCGTTCTGTTCGATCACCGAACCGTCGCCGGAGACGACCTGTCGCACGCTGCCCAGATGATCCGTCAGGAAATAGCGCGTTTCCAGACCCTCCGACGAGACTACGAGCCGTCTCCTGCCGAAAGAGGCGCCTTCGAAACTCCCGTTGTCGTATACCAAAGAACTTGCATATTTGACCGGATAGCCTTCGTCGAAAGCACTTACTCCGACCTTTGTTCTGTCGGTGAGATGGGTCTAATACAAGTTAAATTACATTTAGCAAGTTAAGAAAATTATAATAAATAAAAAAGCCCGTCATGGCATCCTGCCGGATATTTCCGTTTGTGTCGTATTCGACCTAAGATTTAATTAAACTGATCTATAATGTATTAAAAAATATGTCTTTTTTGTCTTTTTCAAAAGGTCATAGATGATAATAAAAAAGTGGCGCTATGAAACTTTTCATAGTGCCACTTTTTCGAATAGAGTTATAAATTTAATAGACTGTTTATTTTATTGGTCTATACAATCCAACCATGCCAAATATAAATATCCCCATTGATTCACGATGGGGATATTTTGTTACAATTATTAGCCTTGATATTTCGTTATTAATAATACATCTATTATTGTTCGCTTCGGGCCTGATGACGATTCGGCAGTCTACGACCGCTACGATTTCGTGGGAAACCTCATCGCACAGCGCGAAAGCTACACCCGCGCGGGCAAGACCGACGACATCGACCGCACCTTCACTCACGACGACCTGTCGCGGCTGACGAATACGGATCAATATGTGAACGATGAGTTAAACAAACAGAACGTCGAACGTTTCCTTACCTATAACCGCAATGGAAACCTGCTGACGATGATCCGCTATGAGAACGGCGAGCAGAGCAGCAATCGCCGTTATACCTACACCGGCAACCGGCTCGACCGGATGGAGAAAGACAAGGTAATCGCGTGGGATGAAATCGAGGTTCATCCCGGAGGGCCGGCTATCGTGGTGCCGGAGAAGGTTACGGAGGACAATGGAACTGCCGCGTTGGATGCCGAAATCTCCATCGACACGAGTGCGATCATACGTCCTGTCGACCCGGGGATTATCTTGCATTCACGTTATGCGCACGACCGCAACGGCAATCTGACATACGACATGGAACTGCAAACGAATTTTGCATACAACAGTCTGAATCTGTTAGAAAAAGCGGTGCGGAACGATACGATTGTCGCGAAATATTCGTACCTTGCAGATGGTACGAAACTCTCTGCGGTGAATGCCGACGACTGCGGTTTTGCGTATCGGGGTTCTTTTACATACCGTGCGGATGCCGGAGGCGACCGTGTATTCGAGAGTACGCCGTTCGGCGGCGGACGAATCGTAGGGACGGTCGACGATGAAACCGAGGTTCGTTATTTCCTGACCGATCATCTGGAAAGCGTGCGTGTCGTGGCGACAGACCAAAACAACGTCCTCGAACGCAACGACTACTATCCTTTCGGTAAGCGTTGGGACACCGCTTCGCTACCTGTGTCGGACAACCGAGACCGCTTCAACGGTAAGGAGGATCAAGTATTCATCGGAGACTGTCTCGCGGACTACGGCGCACGTTGCTACAACAAACTAAATGGACGATGGCTTGCGCAGGATCCCTTGCAACAATACCATAGTCCGTATGTTTTCTGCGGGAATAATCCGATCCGGTTGATCGATCTCGATGGAATGGAGGCCCGTGATTCGACGAGTGTGATGATCCCTCCGGTTATCGTTTATCCTTCCGAAGATGGTGAAGGAGGTGGGCACAATAACTCTTTCTGGGGGTCTCCCATACCCGGTTATTCACTTGATGAGATTTATGAAGCCTTTAAATCAAGTTTTAAATAGATTGATTGTCGGGAACCGTCTTTATAAACTACATAAATCTTATATCAGATACGATTATTCTCATTGAAGTTAGTAAATTTGTCAAAGCATATTGAATTTGTATAATTGAGAAGAGCCCCTACCAGGTACTAAAACATCTTTCAGATATTGCAGTAGATTTGTCAAATCAGTTCATCAGTGTCCTGATTTTAATGAAATACTGATGACATCAAATATAAACTCCTAAGATATGAAGCTCGGTATGTCGTCAGCACAAACAAGATTCTTTCACGTAGTTTTGCTGATATGTTTATCCGGACTTTCAGGTTGTTACGGTGAAAAGCCGGACGAACTGACCGATTGCCTGGATCATGCTATCGACAACAAGGTATCATTCATCCGGGAAAAAGACCGAACGATCGAAGAGGCAAAACGGATGCTTCGAGCGGATTCGCTCTCCGCAGAACATGAGTACGATATAAATCTGAAACTCTATGAGGAGTACCGAAAATACATCCTCGATTCGGCGATGCGCTACGTCGAGCGGAATCTCGAAATCGCTCGCGAACTCAAATCCTCTCGAAAAATATATCAATCGCTGCTGCAACTGGCGCCGTTATACTCTTTCTCCGGCCGGTATATCGACTCCCAGGCGGTTCTGAAATCGATCGATCCTTCGCAGCTCCCCGAAGAGATGCTCAGCAGGTATTACGAAGTCTGCATCCAATTTTACGACCATTACGGTCTGGCCAGCTCGAACAAATACCATGATATCAAGACGGCGCTGCGCGATTCGCTAATGAAAACAGCTGCTCCCCGATCCAGAACGTATCGTTCGAATCGCGTGACACAGCTTATGAACAGCGGCGATCCGTCGAACTACGCTCTTGCCGAAAGGATACTTGCGGACCTTCTCGCTCAAACGCCGAGAGACACTCCCGATTATGCCAGTTCGAATCATCAGCTGGCCAAACTCTACCAACGGATGAACCGACTCGATCTGGCCAAGAAATACTACACGATTTCTGCCATAACGGACATCCGGTGCGCTATCAAGGAGACCTCCGCCCTTCAAAATCTAGCACTTATCTATTTCGACGCAGGCGATGAGAAACGGGCTTTCAAATATGCCCAGTCTGCCATCGAGGATGCCGTATTCGGCGGTGCGCAGGTTCGTACCACGCAAATGGCGGAGTTTTATACGATGGTCAACGCCGCATTTCGCGATAAAGAGGACGCTGCAAAACACAACCTTCAGTGGTCGCTACTACTCATCAGTTTGTTGTCCCTATCTCTTATTTTGCTTATCGCTCAGATCCTCAAACAGATGAAAAATATATCCAAGATCAAGGAGCGACTCTCCGAGAGCAATGTCCGACTGACGGAGCAAAACCGGGAAATCATCGAAACGAATAGTCTGCTTACCGAATCGAATATGGTCAAGGAACAGTATATCACTCAATTCTTCGACCTGCATTCGAACTACATCGACAAATTCGAAACCTACCGTAAATCGTTGAACAGGCTGGCTGTAAACCGGCAAATGGAGGAACTTTTCAAGCAATTGAAATCGAACCGGTTGATCGAACATGAAATAGACGAACTGTATACCCATTTCGACAACATATTTTTGGGGATGTATCCCAATTTCGTCTCCGATTTCAATGCCCTGTTGAAAAAAGATGAACAGATCGTTCCCAAATCCGGGCATCTTTTGAACAGGGAACTTCGCATTTACGCGTTACTGCGGCTGGGTATTACCGATAGTGCCAAGATCGCTTCGTTCCTGCGCTGCTCGATCTCTACCGTATATAATTATCGCACAAAAGTGCGCAATTGCGCACTCGTCTCACGCGATGATTTCGAAATCCGGGTGCGAAAGATCGGCGGAGAACGTGTCGGCACGAGCAAGTGATCCGAACGGGAAAAGGGAATGCTGCGGGATATTTCAGAATCGAACGGCCGTATGAGCGTTCTTTACCTTCGGGCAAAGAAAAAGCGGTGCGGAGGATTCTCCGTACCGCTTTCGGGCAGACGCGTGTAGGGTTGGCGCGATCACGGGAATCGAGGCCGATCCAACCGGATCTCGATGTGTCGCCGTCCTGTCTCGTCCGCCGCGATGAAATGATTCGCGGATTTCCGGCCGTCGACCCGGAAATCGACGATTCGGTAACCTTGTCCCTGCAAGTCGATGTCGAGTGTCATCTTCCCGAATTTTAGTCCTTTGATAGACAGCCGATTGATTCCTCTCGGCAGATAGGGCCGTATCTCTATGCCGTCCGGATTTGGACGAAGGCCGCAGATACCCTGACAGACCATAGTCATGTATCCTGTCGCCGACCAAGTCTGGTGGCGGCGGGAGTGCCATACGGCGCGGCCGGCCTGATTTCCACCTTCCGGTTTCCCTGTTTCGGGATCGAATATCTCATAGAAATTGTAATTTCCCTTATCTTCATCCAACGCCAAGGCCGCCATCGCCCTGAATTCGTGTTCGAAAATATCCCAGTCACCGGTCACCAAGGCGGCTTCTGCATAAAAGGCATTGACGAAGGGCCAGATCAAACGGTTGTGCCGTCCGGGACGCTCTTTGGAAAATCGCTTGAATGTCGGCGTGATCGAAGGGACTCCGTACTCGGTCGTTTCGTTTCGAATCAGCGTCAAGTGTCCTTCCAGAGGGGTTACGATACCGGAGAGAATGGCAAAGGCATTTCCCAATGCCTCCTGATGCTTATGAACTCCGCCTTGCTCGTCGATAGCATAATAGAGTTTTCCCCGCGGACTGAAGAAATTTCGGCGGATATTTTCCTTCAATGTTTCAGCTTTGCCTGCATACTCGACATGCTCGGTTTCTCCTAATATCCGGTGCATCTCGTTCAAAGCCCGATACGCCATATAATAAACACAGTTCGTGCTCAGACACTTTATATTCTGCGTATTATGCCGCATGACGCCCGAAAGGTCCGGTTTGGATGCATCGTAAATGGGTTCTTCGAATGCCGATATGCCGTCGTTGAACACCGAGGGTCCCGTGAACAGGCCGTAGCTCGGATCGTAAGCCACCGTCTCGAGCTGTTTCATCGTATTGCGCGAGCAGATATAGGCTTCTTTCAGGAAATTCGTATCGCGGGTAAGCAGATAGTGATAATAGGCTCCCTGCACCCAAATGATCTTATCCCAATATTGATGTCCGACGGTTCGTCGCCCGTCGGTTACATGCCACAGGGAGCGTTCCATCACCTCGGGGATGAACAGATCCGTCCCGTTCCATGTATTGATGGCCACATCGCGGGTCCACTCTCCGCCATAGTCGGCACCTGCCGCCAGAATGCTGTCGCGAATATTGTAACGGACCGTCTTCACGGCCAATTCCCACGCTTCGTTTACTTTTGGACAATCTGTTTCGAACATCATCCCCGAGCCGGTACGATGAGGCCTGCACGAAACCAGCACGAGGAGTGTCAAAAGAGTTGTAATGGCATTTTTCATATTTTCATGATATCGTTAAAAGTTCATAGGGGATTGTCGATCGGAACATCTGCCGTGAATTTCTCGTGGGAACCGGATGTGAGTTACGGAATCGTTAGGTATACGCTGACGGGATAGTGGTCCGACGGCAGGCGGGCTTCCCGATTTCCCGCGCAGTCCACCGACCAATAGGGGTTCGTTAGCAAACCGTAGCGGAGGACTTCGATGCCTCGAGTGACCAGAACGTGGTCGATACGCTGGCCGGTCCATCTCTGCGGGTCGAATCCGTTGACCGTTCCGGTGGCAGCCATGCGAATGGGTGCCGCTTCGAAAGAGTCCGTCAGGAATCCAGTCTTTACGAGTTCCCGGTAGCTTTCGCTGCGTTGATCCACATTGAAGTCTCCGACCAGAATCGTCTCTCCGCAGTCCGAATGCCTGCGGATCCACTTCACGATCATGCAGGCGCTCTCCTTCCGAGCCTGCTTTCCGACGTGATCGAAATGCGTATTCAGGAAGTACAGGGTATTTCCGGTGTTTCGGTCCTGCAATTGTGCCCAACTGCAAATACGCGGATATTTCGCATCCCATCCCACGCTCGGCTTATCGGGAGTTTCCGACAACCAGAAACAGCCGGAATCCAGCAAGATGAAGCGATCTTTTTTATAGAATATCGGAGCGTACTCGCCGGACGTTTTGCCGTCGTTGCGGCCGACTCCGATACAACCGTAGTCACGAGACAAACGGTTCGACAAGTCGTCGAACTGGGATTTAAGAACCTCCTGCATGCCGACCAGGTCGAACGACTCGTAGGCGATCTGATTGCAGATGACCGGACATCGCTGGCTCCACCCATTGCCTCGTTGTTCATCGGCCGGGTTCGCATACCGGACATTATAGGATGCCACATGAAACTGCTGTCCATACGTGAACAACGTCGTGAAGACAAAGAATAAGGATGCAAGTAACTTTTTCATTGCGGGTGAGATTTGGGTCGAAGTCCGGTTCTTTTTCGAAATCATGCCGGATGGAACGATCAGGGATAGCGGGGTTTATCAATTTATCAGTTTGCAAATTTATTCCATAAAGCGCTTCGAATTCAATCTCAAGAGAAAAATAGAGTTCTTGTTACGTTGCAAAATATTAGAAGGCAGCGGATTCCTCTTTCGGCCGGCTTCGAATAAAGTAGATTCCCGCCTTCGTTTCCGCAGGCTTGCCAAACAAGGGACCGACCGGAGTTCGGACAAAAAGTCGCGAGCGTATCGCACGACAAATCGGAATTCCATCTACTATTTTACGGACGGAACAGAATATCATATCGCTTATTTTGAACAGATTAAGTCTCCTGCACGACTACTTTCCCGAACGATACCGTTATTTATGTCGTTTTATGGGATAATTTTGAATTCCGAAACACCTAGTGTAAACAACCGAATGAACCCTCTCTCTTTCTTTCGAAAAAGCGCGCCGTCGGCACCCTTCGCGGGAGACGACGCGGCGCGCATGAAACTGTATCGGAAACTCCGCTTCCAGAGTTTCATCGCCGGTACGGTCGGTTACAGTCTCTATTACGTCTGCCGCACGAGTCTCAACGTGGTCAAGAAACCGATTCTCGAAAGCGGGGCGCTCGACGCCACGCAGCTGGGTATCATCGGTTCGGCGCTGCTGTTCGCCTATGCCATCGGCAAATTCGTCAACGGCTTTCTCTCCGACCACAGCAACATCAAGCGCTTCATGGCGGCCGGACTGTGCGTCTCGGCCGTCGCCAACCTGCTGGTCGGGGTGCTGGGGTTCGCGGGCGGCGCGGGCTTGGCGGGCAACATGACGCTGTTCGTCGCCTTCGCCGTGATGTGGGGCGTCAACGGATGGGCGCAATCGATGGGCGCACCGCCTGCGATCATCGCGCTGTCGAGGTGGTATCCCCTGAGCAAACGCGGCACTTACTACGGTTTTTTCAGCGCCAGCCACAACCTCGGCGAATTCCTGTCGTTCCTCTTCGTCGGGGCCGTCGTCGGCATCTTCGGCTGGCAATGGGGCTTCGTCGGCTCGTCGGTGGCGGGCGTGTTGGGCGTAGCGGTGATCGTCTTCCTGCTTCACGACACCCCTGAATCCAAAGGATTGCCTCCGATCGAGGTGCTGACCGGCGAGGAGTCGCCCGGACAGAGCCATGACCACGGTTCGACCTCCGACTTGCAGCGTTCGGTTATCCGCAATCCCTTCGTCTGGGTGCTGGCCCTGTCGAGCGCCTTCATGTATGTTTCGCGCTATGCCGTCAACGGTTGGGGCGTGCTGTTCTTGCAGGAGGTCAAGGGCTACTCGCTGGCTCTGGCCACACAGGTCATTTCGGTCAACGCGCTGCTGGGCATCGTCGGGACGGTCTTTTCGGGCTGGTTGTCCGATACGCTGTTTCACGGACGCCGCAATGTGCTGGCCTTCGGTTTCGGCGTGCTGAATACCGTCGCGCTGTGTCTGTTCCTCTATTCGGGCGACGGCATACTCGTCAACATGCTGAGCATGGTGCTCTTCGGTATGGCCATCGGCGTGCTGATCTGCTTCCTCGGAGGTTTGATGGCCATCAAACCTCCGAGGAAGCAGATCA
>OLIW01002636.1_pt1 | contig 12895 bp, 10 predicted proteins | sample 1601321 | NCBI WGS metagenome assembly OLIW01 (sample SAMEA2452114, study PRJEB22498) | human gut metagenome | reverse complement strand
CGGCAGACGCACAAGCAGCGGCAGACGCACAGGCAGCGGCAGAGGCACAGGCAGCAGCAGAGGCAGCAGCATCAGAACCTACCGAGGTTAGCCGTCAGGCCTATGATGACTGTGACGGAAGTGGCCATGGCTACTATGAGATCACCTATTCTGACGGAAGTGTGAGATACGAAGAGTATTGATTAGAATGAACGATAAGGAAAGATACGTATGAAAAGATTAAAATTGTTTTTTATGGCGATGGTCATGCTTTTTGCGGTGCAGATCTGCACGGTTTCCGTAACCTGTGAGACGCAGGCAGCAACTACTACGGCAACTGTAAAGAAGAAAACCGGTCTCTACAGAGAAAAAGGAAAATATTACTACTACACCAAGGGCAGAAAGATCAGAAACCAATGGAAGACCGTAAAGGGAAAACGGTATTATTTCGGGCCTAAATATTATGCGTTAACTTACCATAACAAGATCGGTTCCAGGATCTATGTGTTTGATACTGCAGGACGCCTTTTGAACGGAAAGACGTCACGTATCGTAAATGTAGGAAAATATTCCTATTACGTAAATAAATATGGAAATCCTTCAAAGGGTTGGCTGTGCCTTCCGGATAGAAATCTTTACTATGCGGATTCCTGGGGACGTTTTTACAAAAACCGTACTCTGGAGGGAATCCGGTTTAACGGAAAGGGGCAGGCTGTAAAAAATGATATGCGCAGTCTGAAGCTGCATTGTATAGGCGTGGTCCAAAATATTACAAGAAGTGGAATGTCCAAAAGCCAGAAGCTGCAGGCGTGCTGGAGTTATGTGATAAATAATACCTATTATTCATCTGCCTATTATCCGGATTTAAATCAGAATGACTGGTGGAGAATGACTGCGTGGAGAACGCTTGCTACAGGAAAGGGAAACTGTTATGGCTATGCCTGTGCATTTGCTGCACTGGCAAGAGAGATCGGATATGATCCCTATGTGGTATGCGGTCGTGTTCCGGGAACCAGAGATGGAGCTGGAGATGGTTTTACAAGACATAGCTGGGTGATCATAAACGGACTTCATTATGACCCGGAAGGACAGGCTAAGGGCTGGCATACCGGAGTTTATGGAAGCTACAGCTACGGAATGGACAATCAGATCCGGAAAACAGTTAATTTCCGTACAGGAAGAGGAAACTAAATAAAATATACAGCAAAGATCCCGGGGATTCAGATGTAAGATCCCGGGGTCTTTTTATATAAAACGAGTAGCGGGAAAGATGGTCGCAGAATAAGCTAAAGAAAGGTCAGCTGTCCGGCGGGAGAGCTTTGGAAAGGTATAAAAGGATGTATACAGGAAAAGGGATAGGCGTGGCGGTTCTGGATACCGGTATTTTTCCTCATATAGATTTTGGCAGCCGTATTTCCGTGTTTCGTGATTTTACAGGAGTCAGACGCAGCCCATATGATGATAACGGACATGGGACTCATGTCAGCGGGATCCTTGCAGGGGACGGAACTGCATCAGGTGGAAAATATAAAGGGGCTGCACCTGGCTGCAGTATCGCTGCTCTGAAGGTTCTGGATCGTTTCGGGAACGGAAGCAGGGAGGATGTGATGCGGGCATTTTGGTGGATCATGGAGTTTGGAAGCATTTATCATATCCGTATCGTTAATATTTCAGTGGGAACAACATCCCGGGATCATAAGGAACAGACAGATCTTCTTGAAGGAGTGGAAAAACTTTGGGATCTGGGATTTGTGGTGGTAGCTGCAGCAGGAAATCAGGGACCGGGGGCCGGCACGGTAACAGCACCGGGAAGCAGCCGGAAAATCATTACCGTAGGCTCCAGTGATATGCTGAATGGCAGAAAGGCAGTTTCCGGAAGAGGCCCTACTTTTGACTGTGTGTGCAAACCGGATCTGGTAGCGCCGGGAAGCCAGGTCATTGCCTGTGCACCGGGACTGCCGTACTCATATGGGCTCAAAAGCGGAACCTCCATGTCGACGCCTCTGGTGTCAGGAGGGATCGCCTGCCTTCTGGAAAAAGATCCCCGGCTTTCTAATGTAGAGGTAAAGATGTTGTTAAGAGAAAATGCAGAAGATATGGGACTTCCCAGAAATCAGCAGGGATGGGGAAAATTTAACTGTGAAAAACTGTTGGCAGGCTGAATTATTATACAATTCTTATAAACATAGTGTGGTAAAGCACAAAAGCGTTGACGGAACCGGAAAATATGAGTACAATGTACAGTAAAAGTGCTGAAGAAAGATTCTAAAGGAAAGAGCACCTGGAATCCGAACAGGAGAATAAACCTCAAAAGGAGAAAATAATATGGAAAAAATCAAAATGCAGACACCTTTAGTTGAGATGGACGGAGACGAGATGACACGTATCCTGTGGCAGATCATCAAGGATGAACTTCTCACACCGTATCTGGAACTGAATACAGAATATTATGATCTTGGTCTTGAGCACAGAAATGAGACAGATGATCAGGTTACCATTGATGCAGCAGAAGCAACCAAGAAATACGGAGTAGCCGTAAAATGTGCCACGATCACGCCAAACGCAGCCAGAATGGAAGAGTATGACCTGAAAAAAATGTACAAGAGTCCAAACGGAACGATCCGTGCTATTCTTGATGGAACTGTATTCCGTGCGCCGATCGTTGTAAAGGGAATCGAGCCATGTGTAAAGAATTGGGTGAAACCGATCACACTTGCACGTCATGCATATGGAGATATCTATAAGAATACAGAATTTTATATTGACAAGCCGGGAGATGCATATCTTGTATTTGAGGGCGAAGACGGAGAAGAGCGTAAGGAGCTGATCCAGCATTTTGATGGAGCAGGTGTTCTCCGTGGCATGCATAATCTTGATGATTCCGTAAAGAGCTTTGCGAGAAGCTGCTTTAATTATGCACTGGACACAAAGCAGGATGTATGGTTCGGAAGCAAGGATACCATTTCCAAAACATACGATGGAAGATTTAAAGAGATTTTCCAGCAGATCTTTGATGTAGAGTTTAAGGATAAATTTGAGGAAGCCGGCCTGACCTATTTCTACAGTCTGATCGATGATATCGTAGCCCGTGTTATGAAGGCAGATGGCGGTTTTATCTGGGCATGCAAGAACTATGACGGAGATGTTATGAGCGACATGGTATCTTCCGCATTTGGCTCTCTTGCCATGATGACCTCTGTACTGGTATCCCCGAAGGGATATTTTGAGTATGAGGCTGCCCACGGAACAGTTCAGAGACACTATTATCGTCATCTTGAGGGAAAAGAAACATCCACAAACTCCGTTGCAACGATCTTTGCATGGACAGGAGCTCTCCGCAAGAGAGGCGAGCTGGACGGAAATGAAGCACTTGCTGATTTTGCAGGAAAACTGGAAAAAGCAACACTGGATACCATTGAAAGCGGAAAGATGACCAAGGATCTTGCACTGATCACTTCCCTGAAAGAGGTACAGGTATTGAACAGCAAAGAGTTTATCCTTGCTGTAAAGACAAAACTGGATGAACTGATGGCATAAATAACAGGAATTTCAGAACTTCAAGTAATTTCATAAAAAATAAAAAACTGCACCGGAAGATCCTGGGATGGATCACGGTGCAGTTTTTTTATGAGGGATATATATGGATCATCTGATCTCTGTCAGACCGAAACGTTCATGGCCTGCTGTACATGTTCCACAAGGATCTGCCTGACCTGGGGATATTCTCCAAGTCCCTTCAGTACAGGGGTGACTTCATATCCTTCGGAAGAAAGACGGTTCATCCAGGAGTCCGGATCTGCACCGGCCAGATCGTTCTGTGCATGGTCGCCGGCTACGATCATGAAGGGCGCCAGCACGATCTTTTTCGGATGAAAGCTGTCGGCAGCCCGGAGAAGGGAGTCCAGGGCCGGATAGGCTTCTACAGTTCCAAGAAAAATATTTTTATGTCCGGTATCTTTAAAACGGTAATCCAAAGCAGCATAAACCGTGTTTGCGTAGTGTTCTGTTCCATGTCCCATCAGTACAAGTGCAGTGTCCGGATCCATGTCCCGGAATTCATCTGCAACTACCCGGACGATCGCCTGGTTATCTTCTTCTGTTGTGAGAAGAGGATTTCCGAAAACAATACTGGAAAAACGGTCACGAAAAGAAAGCGCATCAGCTTTCATCTGATCATTTTCGATACCGTTGATCACATGAGTCGGCTGTACGATCACATCGGTGATACCATCCAGAAGCATCTGTTCCAGAGCCTCCTTTACCGTGTGGATCGTAAGACCGTCCCGCTTTTTCAGTTTGGCAATGATCATTTTGCTTGTCCATGCACGGTAGGTGGGACAGGCCGGGAATGCATCGGCAATATCGTGCTCGATGGCCTCGATGGTAAGCTTACGGGTGTTTTCATAGCTTGTGCCGAAACTTACTACTAGGATCGCTTTTTTTGAAGCTGAGTTCATACGGGGATTTCCTCCATCCTGATAATTATGGTGATTATGATAAACTCTTTATATTTCTCCGCTGGAATATAAAGATGATCCGCAATTTCTACCATATGATATTATAAAAGGGAGGGCTGACATTGTCAATCGTAGTTGACTTTCCTTACGGAAATGTTTATCATAATAAAAGATTGTGGAAACAAAGGAGAAACGTAGGACATGAGTATATTCATGATTGGAATCGATCATAATATGGCACCTGTAGATGTCAGAGCGCAGTTTGCTTTTACCCGTAAAAATACCGGAGAGGCGTTGCGCAGGCTGAAAGAAGAAGCTGGGATCTGCGGGTGTATTATTCTGTCGACCTGTAACCGGCTGGAACTGTGGGTAAGTACTGCAGATGAGGAGAAGCCGGACCTGTATCAGTGGCTCTGCTCGTTGAAAGGTGTGCAGGGAGAACAATACCAGAAGTATTTTACCAGCAGAGAAAACGAAGAGGCAGTGGAGCACCTTTTTTATCTTACCAGCGGACTGAAATCCCAGATCCTGGGGGAAGATCAGATCCTGACCCAGGTAAAAGAGGCGTTGAGTATGTCAAGGGATGAGTTTACCACAGACAGTGTTCTGGAGGTGCTTTTCCGTATGGCGGTAACTGCAGGCAAGAAGATCAAAACGGAAGTGCCGTTTTCTCATGGAAATCCTTCTGTGATCCATCAGGCCATCCGTTTTCTGGAAGAGGGCGGTTATCATGTTCGCAATAAAGTCTGTATGGTGATCGGAAACGGTGAGATGGGGAAGATGGCTGCCCAGACACTGCGTGAAGCAGGAGCGGATGTGACGGTTACGATCCGTCAGTACAGAAGTGGTGTTGTGAGCATTCCTGTTGGATGCAGCAGGATCAATTATGGTGAGAGAATGGATTATCTGCCGGAGTGTGACCTGGTGGTCAGCGCAACAGCAAGCCCCAATTATACACTGACGGAAGAATTGTTTGAGGATGTACGTGTGGAACGACCTATGATCCTTATCGATCTGGCAGTTCCAAGAGATATTGATCCGGAGATCCGAAAAAAAGATAACATCACACTTTATGATATGGACAGCTTCCGAACCGGCGAGACACCGAAGGAACTTGCAGATAACCTAGAAGCAGCAGGAGCCATTGTGAAGGCCCAGATGAACGAATTTTTCCAGTGGCTGGAAGGTCGTGATATCATCCCGCGCATCCAGGAGATCAAAGCGGATGCTGTGGAAGATCTGAACCTGAGGATCGAAAAAATCTTCCGGAAAACTCCTATGGAGGATTCAGACAGAGAAAACCTGAAAAAAGCAGTGGATACTGCAGCCGGAAAGGTTGTGAACAAGCTGATCTTCGGGCTTCGGGACAGTCTGAACCAGGATGCTTTTCTGGAATGTGTGGAAGGACTGGAGAAACTTTATGAAGAATAAACCTTATTTCCCCATGTTTATAGACCTGTCCGATAAAAATATCGTTGTGGCAGGTGGTGGTAATATTGCTACCAGAAGAATAAAAACTCTTCTGAAATTTACAAGAAATATCACGGTAGTGGCTACAAAAGTGACCCAGGAGCTTATGGATCTCGGGAAAGCAGGAACCGTGACTCTGTATATCCGTCCCGTGAAACGTTCTGATTTTGCCAATGCATATATGGTGATCGCAGCCACCAATGACTGGAAGCTGAATGATGAGATCCACCGTGTCTGTAAGGAGGAGGGCATTTATGTTAATGTAGCCTCCGACCGGGAAGCCTGTGATTTTTATTTCCCAGGCGTATATATGCGGGATGAAATGGTAGTTGGAGTTACAGCCAGCGGACTGGATCACAAAAAAGCAAAGCGTGTAAGGGAAGAGATCCAGAATGCGCTGGAAAAAGTATTGGGAGAGCAGGATGAAGATGAAGAGAGATAAGATCGTGATCGGCAGCAGAGAGAGTAAGCTTGCAGTGCTGCAGAGCGAAATGGTCCGTGACTACATAAAAGAAAAAAATCCGGATCTGGAAGTGGAAATCCTCACTATGAAAACTACCGGGGATATCATTCTGGACCGTACACTGGATAAGGTTGGCGGAAAAGGGCTTTTTGTAAAGGAGCTGGATAAAGCACTGATAGATGGAAGAAGTATTCTTTCTGTACACAGCCTGAAAGATATGCCTATGGAGGTTCCGGAGGAGCTGCCGCTTCTGGCTTTTTCCAAAAGAGAAGATCCGAGAGACGTACTGGTTCTTCCTGAGGGAGCTTCTGAACTTGATAAAAGCAAGCCCCTTGGATGCTCCAGCTTAAGGAGAACCTTACAGCTTAAAAAACTGTATCCGGATATGGATGTCAGAAGTATCCGCGGAAATCTTCAGACAAGACTCCGGAAGCTGGATGAAGGACAGTACAGTGCATTGATCCTGGCTGCTGCCGGCCTTAAGAGACTTGGACTGGAATCCAGGATCAACCGGTATTTTACAGCAGATGAGATCATTCCGGCTGCTGGTCAGGGAATCCTTGCTGTACAGGGAAGAAAAGGGGAAGCTTATGATTTCTTGGAGGGCTACTGTGATAAGGATGCCTGGACCGCGGGAAGTGCGGAGCGTGCTTTTGTAAAGCTCCTGGATGGAGGATGCTCTTCTCCGGTGGCTGCCCATGCGGAAATTCTCGGGGATGAGATCTATCTCAGAGGGCTTTATTATAATGAAAAAGACGGTTCCTATGTAACAGGAACACTGCGTGGCAATAAGGCAGATGCGGAAAGCTTAGGCAGGGAACTGGCAGAAACTCTTCGGAAAAAAGGAGAAAACAGATGAAAACAGGAAAAGTATGGCTGGTAGGAGCGGGTCCTGGCGATATCGGCCTTTTTACATTAAAAGGCCTCAAAGTGCTGGAACAGGCAGATGTGGTCGTCTATGACAGTCTGGTAGGTCAGGGAGTTCTGTCAAGAATCCCGGAAAATGCCAGGCTGATCAATGTAGGCAAACGTGCCAGTCACCATATCATGCGTCAGGAAAATATCAATCAGGTACTTCTTGAGGAGGCACAGCGGGGTCTTCGTGTGGTGCGCCTGAAAGGCGGAGATCCATTCCTCTTTGGAAGAGGAGGAGAGGAGCTGGAGCTTCTTCGGGAGAATGGGATCCCTTATGAGGTTGTTCCGGGTGTTACTTCCTCCATTGCAGTACCGGCATATAACGGGGTTCCGGTAACACACAGGGATTTCTGTTCTTCAGTCCACATCATTACAGGACATAAGAGGGCCGGAGAAGAATATGATATAGACTTCCGGGCACTTGTTGATACAAAGGGAACGCTTGTATTTCTGATGGGCGTGTCCGCACTTCCGGATATCTGCGAGGGTCTGATAGGCGCAGGAATGGAAAAGGACATGCCTGCGGCGATCCTGCAGAAGGGAACTACAGCAGGTCAGAAACGGATCGTAGCAACAGTTTCTACCCTGGAAGAAGAGGTGAAACGCCAGGGGATCGAGACACCGGCGATCATTGTGGTGGGTAAGGTATGTACACTGGCAGAGAAGTTTGGCTGGTATGAAGAACTGCCGCTTTCAGGATGGAAGGTCCTTGTCACAAGACCGAAAGAGCTTGTTTCCAGAACTGCGGACAAGCTTCGTGAAAAAGGTGCGGAGGTTCTGGAGCTTCCGGCGATCCGTACTGTCCCCATGGAAGACCAGAGCCGTCTCTATAAAGCGCTGGATCACCTAGAGGAATATCAGTGGCTTGTATTTACCAGCCCTACAGGTGTAAGGGTATTTTTTGAAGAATTGATCCGCCATGGAAAAGATATCCGTGCCATGGGAAATGCCCGTCTGGCCGTGATCGGGGAGGGAACAAAAAAGGCCCTGCAGGAAAGAGGATTGCTGGCAGATTTTGTGCCGTCGGTATATGACGGGGATACTCTTGGAAAGGAACTTTCAGAGCTTCTTTCCGGTGGAGAAAAGATACTTATCCCGCGGGCAGAAAAGGGTAATGAAAAGCTTACCGCATTTCTTGCACAGGCAGGCGCTGTGGTCGAGGATGTTCCGACCTATCAGACTCTTTACGAAAAGAGCCAGCTCATCGATGAGAAGAAGGAATTTGAAACAGGACAGATCAGCTGTGCGGTGTTTACAAGTGCCTCCACTGTGAAGGGATTTGTAGAGGGAACAAAAGGACTGGATTATTCAAAGGTTAAGGCGGCCTGCATCGGCAGACAGACGAAGGCGGCTGCTGAGAGCTTTGGAATGAAAGCATATATGTCAGAAAAAGCCACCATTGACAGTCTTGTCAAGCTGGTGGAGGATATGAAAAGGAGCGAATGATCATGGAACTGACAAAAAGACCAAGAAGATTAAGAGGTAGCGAAAACCTTCGTAAGATGGTACGTGAGACAAGAATGGATAAATCTTCTCTTATGTATCCTATGTTCGTAATGGAAGGAGAAAATAAGGAAGAAGAAATTCCGTCCATGACCGGGCAGTACCGTTACAGCCTGGACCGTCTTCCGTATAAACTGGAACAGCTTTCCAAAGCCGGTGTAGGCAGTGTGATGTTTTTTGGTATTCCTGACCATAAGGATGAAGTGGGCAGCGGTGCCTATGATCCGGAGGGGATCGTTCAGAGAGCTCTTCGCATTGCAAAAGAGAAATTTCCGGAGCTTTATTATGTAACAGATGTATGTATGTGTGAGTACACTTCCCATGGCCATTGCGGCGTTCTCTGCGGTCATGATGTGGACAATGACAAGACGCTGGAGCTTCTTGCAAAAACAGCACTTTCCCACGTGGAGGCAGGTGCAGATATGGTTGCTCCGTCTGATATGATGGATGGTCGTGTTGCAGCGATCCGTCAGTGTCTGGACAAGGCCGGACATTATACAACACCGATCATGTCCTATGCAGTAAAATATGCTTCTGCATTTTATGGCCCGTTCCGTGAGGCAGCAGATTCTGCTCCGTCTTTTGGGGACAGAAAAAGCTACCAGATGGATCCTCACAACAGCAGAGAAGGGCTGAAAGAGGCACTTGCAGATGTGGAAGAGGGTGCAGATATCATCATGGTAAAACCGGCTCTTGCATACCAGGACATGATCTGGCAGGTAAAGGAGATCACAAACGTTCCGGTTGCCGCATACAGTGTCAGTGGTGAGTATGCAATGGTAAAAGCAGCAGCTGCAAACGGCTGGATCGACGAAGAAAGGATCGTGGGTGAGATGGCTACAGGAGCATTCCGTTCCGGCGCGCAGATCTATCTTACCTATTATGCGGAGCTTCTGGCGAGACTTATGGATGAAGGGAGGATCGGCTGATGACAAGATCAGAACAGTTATTTGAGCGTGCGGTAAAAAGAATCCCGGGAGGCGTAAACAGCCCGGTAAGATCTTACGGAGCCATCGGTGAGGCACCTCGTTTTATTGAAAAAGCAGATAAATGCTACATCTATGATGTAGATGGAAACCGTTATGTGGATTACATTGATTCCTGGGGCCCGATGATCTTGGGACATAATTTCCCGGAGATCCGCGAGAGTGTGATCAAGGCCTGCGAAAATGGCCTGAGCTTTGGCTGTGCTACAGGAATCGAAGTAGAGATCGCAGAATTTATCTGTGAACATATTCCACATGTAGATATGATCCGTATGGTAAACTCAGGAACAGAAGCTGTTATGAGTGCCATCCGTGCAGCAAGAGGTTTTACCGGAAAAGACAAGATCATCAAATTTGCAGGTTGCTATCACGGACACAGTGACTGCCTTCTGGTAAGTGCCGGCTCCGGTGTCATGGCAAGTGGTATTCCGGATAGCGCCGGTGTTCCGAAGGGCTGTACACAGGATACCATGACGGCTACCTACAATGATGCCGCCAGTGTGGAAGCACTTCTCAAACAGGAAGAGGGAAATGTGGCAGCCGTGATCGTGGAGGCAGTAGGAGCAAACATGGGTGTGGTTCCTCCGAAACCAGGTTTCTTAAAGCGGCTTCGTGAGCTTTGCGATGAGCATAATTGTCTGCTGATCTTTGATGAAGTGATCACAGGCTTTCGACTTGCCTTTGGCGCAGCAGCAGAGTATTTTGGTATCCGTCCGGATCTTGTCACCTACGGGAAAATAATCGGCGCAGGAATGCCGGTAGGCGCTTATGGCGGACGTAAGGAGATCATGGATCTGATCTCACCATGTGGTCCTGTATACCAGGCAGGTACCTTAAGCGGAAACCCGGTTGCCATGGCTGCAGGTTTCACACAGCTGAAATATCTCTATGAGCATCAGGAAATCTACAAAGATCTGTCTGCCAAAGGTGAGAAGCTTTACGGCGGCTTGAAGAAGATCGTGGAGGAAAAAGGTCTTCCATATCAGGTAAACTATGATTCTTCTCTGGCAAGTATTTTCTTTACAGACCAGGAGGTAAAAGACTATGTTTCTGCAAAAACATCCAACCTGGAGCTTTTTGCAAAATATTTCAAGGGAATGCTGAAACGAGGCATTCATCTTGCACCTTCCCAGTTTGAGGCGATGTTCCTTTCCACAGCGCATACAGATGAAGTAATTGATGAAACTCTGGAAGCAATGAGAGGCGCTTTGGGAGATCTGTAAAGAGGCGTAATGGATGCGCAGGAGCCGATCCATTTGCGTGGATTATGTGTGAACGCCATAGTGAACGGTAGCTTTGCATAAAAAATTGCACAAAAGATAACAGGATGGTAACTTGTTCTTGCAGAAGCTTTGTGATAAAATAAACACAAAAATACGTAACCAATGTAAAAAGCAGGAGGCCAGAACTTATGGGAAAAAAGAAGTACGTGGCTTACGTGGGAACATATACCCATGGAACCAGTAAGGGAATTCAGGTATACGATGTAGATGTAGAAAAAGGAACACTCACAGAACGAAGCGAAGTGGAAGTTAGCAATGCTTCTCATCTGGCAGTATCAAAAAACGGTAAATATCTGTATTCCATTGAGGATGAGGGTGTAGCTGTATTTGAAAGAGACAAGAACGGTGATCTTACCCGCCTCAACAGTGTGGATATCAACGGAATGCGAGGCTGCTATCTTGCAACAGATGTGGACGGAAGATATCTTTATGTAGCAGGGTACCATGATGGTAAGGTAACGGTTGTACATACACATAAAGACGGCCGTCTGGGAAGTGTTATGGACGGCGTTTTCCACAAGGGACTTGGAAGCGTGGCAGAGCGTAACTTCCGTCCGCATGTTAATTGTGTACGTCCGACACCGGATAATAAGTATCTCTGTGCGGTAGATAATGGTATCGATCAGGTTAAGATCTATCGTATCAATAAGAAGAAAGACAAACTGGAGCTGGTTGACATTCTTCGCTGCCCGAGAGAGAGCGGCCCTCGTATCATCCGCTTCAGTGATGACGGAAGATTTGCATATCTTCTTTTTGAGCTCAGCAATGAGGTGAAGGTATACAGCTATGACGGAAGCGGTAAGAACCCGGAGTTCCAGCTGCTTCAGAGCATTACCACTCTTGGAAAAGAGGATTCCAATGATGCGCTCCATAACGCAGCTTCCGGTATGTCTCTTTCTGCGGACGGTAAATATCTTTTCTGTACAACAGCAGGGGAAAATACTGTGACTATGTATGCAGTAGACCAGGAAACAGGCCTTCTGACCAAGAAATTTACACTTCCGATCAGTGGTGATTACCCGAAGGATCTTATGATCTTCCCGGATAACAAGCATATTGCTGTTGCCAATCATGCCAGCAACAGTATTACCGTTTTCACTGTGGATTATGAAAAGAATATCATCATGATGAATGAAAAACCAAGAAAGATCGAGACACCGAACTGTATCCATATCTGGCCGGTACCGGATACATGGGAGCAGTTGGATTAAGAACAGGATTGATCAAAGTAAGTCTTGTACAGGCAGACAAAAACAGACTCAGGGACGAGTAGGAACTTTCCCTGAGTCTGTTTTTTTGCGCATTTATAATTTTTTATCTGACAGGTCAAAATGTGAAATTACCGCTGATAAAATTCGTGGATACGATCCATCCGTGCACTCATATTGTTAAAAAGTGCATCTGTAATGGTAAGTGCTGCCATAGCTTCCACAACGACTACTGCACGCGGTACGATCACCGGATCATGCCGGCCCTTGATCTCAAGCTCCAGGTTTTCTCCGGTGTTGGTCACAGTAGACTGAGACTGACTGATGGAAGGAGTAGGTTTGATATGTGCACGGAGAATGATATCGCTGCCGTCACTCATACCGCCCATAATACCACCTGCGTGGTTGGAAGTTTTGGAAATAATGCCGTCTTTCTGTACAAAACCGTCGTTGTCTTCGGAACCGGTAAGACGTGTCACGTTGATGCCGTCACCGATCTCAACAGCTTTTACAGCACCAATGGACATGATCGCATGAGCGAGGGTAGCATCCAGCTTGTCAAAAACCGTATCGCCCAGACCGGCAGGAACGTTTTTGATGCGGCATTCGATCACACCGCCGGCACTGTCCT
>OLIW01002629.1_pt1 | contig 12929 bp, 13 predicted proteins | sample 1601321 | NCBI WGS metagenome assembly OLIW01 (sample SAMEA2452114, study PRJEB22498) | human gut metagenome | reverse complement strand
GCAGGCGATGTCGGGGCGTGCGGATTGGGCGTCGATTTTATCCATGGGCTTGTAGAGCTCTTTATCGAAGTTGCAAGACATCCAAGCGGTGAGGTTACCACCCGCCGAAAAGCCTATCATGCCGATTCTGTTGGGATCTACGCCAAATTTTTTTGCGTTTGCGCGTATGTATTTAATTGCGCGCTGTGCGTCCATATTTATGGGGTCTCGCTCGTCCATTTTGTAGGGCACTCGGTACTTTAAAATGAAGGCCTTTATGCCGAGCGTATTTAAAAAGCGCGCGACTCTCAGGCCCTCGTTTGAATATTGCAAACTAAGGTATGCGCCTCCGGGGCAGACGAGCATAGCGGGGGCGTCTTTTAAGCCCTTTATATCGTAAAACTGAATTTTTGGTTTTGATACGTTTTCTATTACAAAGCCCTTGCGCTGATTATTTTTGCCAAATTCGCCCTTCATTACTTCGGCACCCTTTGCAGATACTTTGCCGGGCATTTTTACGCCCTGCCATATGTCTATAAACGGGGCTGTGTCGTAATCCGCCAAGTCGGGGCGGTTTTCTATCTCTTTATTTATAGCGGCTGTCGCCGAGTTTGATAGGGCAAGCAAGCCCGCAAATATCAGAATTAGTAAGCGCTTCATAAGTTCCATAAATAAGTTTTCTGTAGTTAAAACAGGTTTAAAAATTTTTGCAAGAATTTGTGAAATCCGTCAACTGTCATTTTGTTTTTTATGAGTTTTTTCTGTTTATGGAAGTTCTTGAGTGAACTTAGCGCTTGCGTTGCAAGGGCTAAGATGTCTGCTCAATACTTATCTTATTATTTATACTTTGTTTGCAAAGTCTATGAGTAGTTGCAATTCGCCGTATTTATTTTAAGAGTCTAAATATATTTTCGCAGAGTAATTCTATATTTTTTGCGGTGTTTTCGGGCTTAATCGCCTCGCTTAAATCCATAGGTTTGGGGCAGATTGAAAACATTGCGGACACCCCGCATTTGTAGAGCTCTTTAGCATTTTCCAGACTGCCACAGATAGCGATTACTCTTGCAGCTCTCGCGCGCTTTGCAATTCCGCAAGGGGCTTTGCCCATGGCGCTTTGCGAGTCTAGCTTGCCCTCGCCCGTAACTATAAAATCGGCGCCTTCCGCGAGTTTATCGAAGTTTATGGCGTCTAAGATTCCGTCTATGCCGCTTTTTAGTTTAGCGTTGAAAAATGCAAGGAACGCTCCGCCTACACCTCCCGCAGCTCCCGCACCTTCAGCCTTTGAAACATCTCGACCAAAAGTTTCTTTTAAGACTTTTGCAAAATTTTGCATTCCCTTTTCAAGCCTTTCGACATCTTCCATTGAGGCTCCCTTTTGCGGAGCAAAAACTCTAGCCGCCCCGCTTCCGCCCACAAAGGGGTTTTTCACATCGCAAAGAATTGTAAATTCACAATCCCTTAATTCGGGCATGGCGTTTTCAACTCTTATTTCCGAGATTTTTTCAAGGCTTTCTCCCCTCGGAAATTCAATCTTTTTTCCGCTTTTATCTAAAAATTCAAAACCGAGCGCAGCCATAATACCAGTTCCCGCATCGTTTGTAGCGCTTGAGCCTATTGCTAGCACAAACTTGCGCACGCCCCGCCTTATCGCTTCCTTAATTTGAAGCCCTGTTCCGTAGGTCGAAGTTTTTAGCGGATTTAACTCGCTCTTTTTTAGTAGAGTTATGCCGGAGGCTTTTGCAAGTTCCACTATTGCCAAAGCTCCGCAAACCACGGCAAATTCCGCCTTTATCGGGCGCATTAGCGGGTCGAGTGCATCGCAGTGAATAAGCCTTGCGCCTGCATTTTGCGCTAGGGCTTCAAGCGTTCCCTCTCCGCCATCGGCTATGGCAATCTTTACGGATTTAAAATCGCCAAGCGCTTTTTTTGCTCCGCGCTCTGCAGCCTTTGCCGCCTCCATTGAGCTTATTGAGCCTTTGAAGGAGTCTATTGCAAATACCACTTTCATAAAGCTTATCCTTTTAGTCTTATAAAGAAAATTGCGCACTAACGCTGAGTGAATTGAAAGTAAGGATTAGCTAATTTAAGTTTATCTTTTGCGTCAAGTTTTCAATTGGCTTATTTCGCCTGTTTTTATTCCTTTTTTGTTGAAATGCAAACTCTGGGGCTTAGACTGTGTGACTGAAACATCTGGACTTTTCCGCTGTTTAATTAAATATAGAATTCTTTATTCATACTATGAGAGCCTTAAAATACCTAACGCTGTTACCCGCCTTTGTTTGCGCGGCACTTGCCTTCGGGCAGGGTGCGGTTTCCGATTCTGCGCCTACAGAAAAAAAGACAGTTGCAATTTTTGTGAGAAACGATTCAGGAGACTCCTCCTTAAATAAGTACTCCAAAATTTTGGAAAGTGCGCTTTCCTCAAGGATAAGCTCGCCGGATTGGTCGGTTGTAGATTACGATTTGGCAATTCGCAACTTAAACGACTATCTAGGAAATCCAAATGCCAAGTATAAGACGCAAGCAAAGGTCTTTAAGCGCGACTTGGAATCTCAAAATTACGCGGACTTAAAATTATTTGAGGACGCGAGCGGCACGCGCATTGCCGAGTTTGTGGGTGCCGATTGCATAATGGCAGTTTCCGTATCGTCGCTAGGCAAGGACAAGCGAAGCTACGAGGGCTGTGGCGTAAAGACCGTAACCGAGACTTACACGCTGAGGCTAAATTACACCTTAAGCTCGTCTTCCGACGCCTCTTCCTTGGCCGGCGGGAACGTCAGTGTGTCGCAGTCTTTTAGGGATAGCGACGGCCTTAAAATCGAAACTAGCGACATAGAAAACACACTCTTTAGCGACGCCGCAGAATCTATCGCAAGCGACTTTAAGAAAAAGACAAAATCTCAAAAAATCGAGCCCACAAGCCCGCAGTCTGCAACGTTAAATTTGAGCTTTGCAATATCTAATTTGGATTTTCCCAAAATTGTAAAAGAGGGCGAAAAATACTATGTGACAAAGGATATTATGACACCCTCAATAAGCGGTGTAAATGCCGAGATTGACGGAGTTTTGCACACGGTGGAGCTCTCCGATAGCGCGAATGTATCGCTTTCCAAAGGCATACACTATATCAGAATAAATCAGCCCGACATAAAGCCCATAGAGCAGACGATTTTTGTGACGGGCAAACCCGACCAAAAGATAAGGTTAAATTTGCGCCTCTCCGACGAACTCATGCAGCGCTGGAAGGCCGACATAGAGTTCTTCCGCTCAATTGTCGAAAAGATGAAAGAGACCGATGCTCGCGTGGAGCTTAGCGACGCCGAGGCCGAACGCTTGCGCGGCTTGTCAGAGATGTTTAAAAATTCCCACATATACTTTGACCCGCAGACATACGGAACAAATATCTTCCCTGTTTTCTAAAAGTCTTGGGGATAGTTTAATTTTGCAAATGTAGATATATTTAATTTGAAAGGCATTTATGAAAAATTCAAAGGTTAATATTTTTGCGTTTCTTTGCGCTGTTTTTGTGTTTATTATTCCGCTTTCTGCACAGACAAAGCAGACTTTGGCCGTTGCGAATGTAAAGATAAATAGCGCGCTTGAAAAGCGAGTGGAGTCTATGGGAAGGGCGGATACGTTAAAGCGCATAGCAGAATCTATGACGGAGCTTTTGGCTTCAGATTTTTCGGCGTCAAACAAGTTTCAGATGGTGTCTAGTTCCGACATCGATAGCCTCATAGCGGAGCAAAATTTGTCGGAGTCCGGCAATGTGGATAGAAGCGACGAATCTCGCGCAAAAGTGGGCGAATTTAAGGGGGCAAAATACATTCTTGCCGTAAACATAATAGACTATCAGGACTATACAAGTAGCGCAACTTTAAAGGAGCTTGAAAAGACGGTGGATTACAGGGAGCTTCGGCTTGGCGTAATTGGGAATATAATAGACTCCAGCACGCGCGAAATTATCGCAAGCTCTCGCTTCACTTTGGAAAAGGAGTTTTCAAGCGACAACGATTTTCAGGTTGCGCAAAATTCAAGGCCTAGCGACGTTATCATTTCAGAGCTTGCCTCCGAGGCGAGCCGCACCATGACTGACGCTTTAGTGGACTACCTGTATCCGGCTAAGGTTTTGAGCAAAAGCGGCGAATACGTATTTTTAAATAGGGGAACAGGCTCAAATATAAAGCCCGGCGACATCTTTCAAATTATGGCGCTTTCGCAGGACTTGATAGACCCCGATACGGGCGAAAATCTCGGTAAGGGCGAGCTTGTTATAGGTCAAGTTGTAGTTGATGCAGTCTATGCGAAATATTCTCGCGCAAAAGTTTGGAAAGATAACGGCATAGACGCAGGTCAGATTGCAAGAGTTGAAAAGTCGGAGGATAGGTAAAAATTAGCCTATGCTGCGTCTTCAGGCAGTAGTTTTGCTCTTGCTTTCGGGCTTGCTTTTGAGCGCCTGCGCCACGCACGAATCGGAGACGCTTGCGATGCGCGCGGCCTGGCGCGCGGGCAATACTGCGCTTAGCAAGCTTGAAGTCGATAGGGTTGGCGACGTTTCGGATTCGTCTGCTGATGCTCTAATTTGGAAGCTTGAAAAGGGTGCGGTTTACAGGGCAAATGGCGATATCGCAGAGAGTGCTAAAATTTTGCAAGATGCTCTTAATATCGTTGAGAAATACGAGGCCGAGCCCGACATTACGCTCACTTCAGAAGCCGCGAGCGCCATTGTAAACCAGTCTTACATTCCCTATCGAGGTTATGCCTACGATAAAATTATGCTTTGCGCCTACCTTGCTCTTGACTACATGGAGCTTGGAAAGTTTAGCGAGGCCGAGGCGGTCTTAAAGCGAATGCAATTTTTTCAGGAAAATGCCTTTTCTAAAAATTTGGAGGAAATCGAGCGCGACAGGCGCGCGCAGGAAATTGCCTCAAAAGACGGGGGCTTAAAGGGGGCAAACATTGCTTCGGGCGTTAAAAATTCCGCCTTAAACGCTGAGCTTAAAAAGCTTTACGGCGGCGATTTTGACATATCTGTTAAGTCGGGGCAGCTCCAATCGGCGCGCGGCAATTTTGTAAATCCATTCTCCTATTTTTTAAGCGGAATGTATTTTATGGCAAGGCCCGCCGATGCCGCCGATAAGAATACGGCGCTGGATTCTCTCAGATTTGCATCTGAAAGCCTCAAGGTAAAAAACGAGGAGCTTGAAAAGATGCGCCTGCTTGCGCGCGAGCTTGCCGATGGAAAGATTCAAAAAATCCCGCCATGTACGTTTTTTATATACGAGTCCGGCTGCGCGCCATTTAGAAAGCAATTTAAGTTTGGTTTTCCGCTCTATGTATTTGGCGACAATCTGCCTTATGTAACTTTCAATCTGCCCTATCTTGAAAAGGTGGCTTCGGCGGGTAGGGAGGTAAAAATTTCTGCGGGCGGGCAGAGTGGAGCTACGCGGGCTTTGAGCGATATGGATTCAATAATAGAGCTCGAATTTAAGTCGCTTTTGCCGTCGATAATAACGCGCACAATAGTATCGAGCGCGATAAAGGCCACGGCGCAGTACGCGGCGCAGGCGGCGGTTAGCGATTCCGGCGCAAAACTTATAATTGCAATCGCAGGCTCCATATATCAGGAGCTTACAAACGACGCAGATTTGCGTACATGGACGACGCTTCCAAAGATGATATCCATCGCCGTTTTGGAGAATCCTACAGACGGTGTTTTCAAACTTGATGGGCGGCGCGTTTTGGTTGACAAAAATGGGGTAAATGTCATTTTGATAAAGCGGATGTCGGATTTGTCGCCGCTTATAATTCGGAGCTTTAACTTGAGAAAATAGGAGATAAAACTATGAGGAATATTGTCTTAACTTTGGCTTTGGCGTCGCTGCTTTGTGCGTGCGATACCGTGAATATGGTTGAGCCTGCAAATCCGGCTTCGCAGAGAGAAATGCTTAGCGACAAGCGCATAATTACCGATTCTTCGCTTGACGATATTGCCTATGTAGCGGGTGTAAATACGGCGCGAAATTCTGCAGGGCTTTTGAAAGTTCAGGCGGAACTTGTAAATAAGACGACGGCCTACCGCAATATTAACTACAAGTTTGAGTGGATAGACAAAAGCGGAATGCAAGTTTCGGCGCCGACTTCGACGTGGATTTCGCTTCCCATAGAGGGCGGGGAGTCTCGCTTTGTGTCGGCGGTTGCTCCGAATAAAAACGTGGTTGACTTCAGGCTTAAGCTAATGCCGAATGTGCGGGATTAAATTTTAGAAAATAAGGGAGAAAGTTATGTTTAAAGGTAAGAGTTTGGTTATGGCTGGCGCATTAATTTCGTCGATATTTTTTGCGGGCTGCCATTCGCAGCAGGCAACGCGCATAGAGGCCGGCGGTGCGCGCGCGCTTACGACGGTGGACAAGATAAACATTGCGGATTGGAACGAGGCTGGGGCAATGCTTGTAAATAACCTCATAAGTTCCGGCTGTTTGGATACGCTTGGGCAAAAGCCGGTGCGCATGAAGGTTAGCCGCGTGATAAACCGCACTTCGCAGAATATAGACACAGATATGCTCACACGCAAGATTACGATGGCTTTAAATTCGTCGGGTTATGTGCGGGTGATATCGGAGGATAGCTACGCGAAGGAACTTGGCAAGGCGACGGCGCTTAAGAAGGGCGGTAGCGTTGCGTTGCCGAGCTTAGTGCTTTCCGGGAAGATAAATGAGGACAGGGCAAGTGTCGGCAATATGCGCGAAGTGACTTACACTTTCTACCTTGCGCTTTCTGATTCAAACGGCGATGTCATCTGGGAGGGCGAGCAGCAGATAGCCAAGCAAGACTACAAAAATTCTTTTGGATTTTGATTAAACTTGCCAAAAGTGGAATGCTCTTTCGCACAGGGGCTTAAATTGTGCGAAAGAGCGTATTTTTACAACAAAGTGATCTTTCCCAGAATTTTATGCTCCATATGGAAAGCTCATCAGTAGTTTTGACTTTACAACAAAGTTGATTGCCCTTTTTTAGGGCGATTTACGGAAAGTGTTGCAGAAATGTTGCAAAGGTTTTTCTTTCTTGCAAAAAAATTATAATTATTTTGGTCGTAAAAAAAGCGAGACTCTAAAGTCTCGCCTTTTTTACGTCTGCTTGCTAAGCTCCTAAAAATTTTAACAAAAATTCACTCGCTCCGCTCGCGGCCCCGCCGCCAATCACCGAACCTGCAATAATCCAGATGATCTGAACTCGCATCTTGCCTATAGCAAGCGTAAGCTTATCGGTGTTACTCTTTACCTCTTTTACGCCGTTATCAATGTTTTCATATTTTAAAGAGAGTTTTGCCATATTTACTTTTATATTAGTAATTTCGCCATTTCCCCACATGCACTCATTGTGCACATGGCGCTCCATCTCGGCTATACAAGTGTTTTGGCTCGCGAGCTCTTTTTTTATATCCTCGATCTTATTGCCGCGCTCGCGACCCTCCTTGCGCTGCTCTTCAATCGTCGTTTGCAAATCGCCAACTTGCGCTTCTAAGCGGGCTATATGACTCTCTGGCCTGTCCATGTCTAAAGCAAGCTCTCTTGAAGCCTATCGACAAATTTGGGCGAGTACCAAACCTCGCTTGTCTGCGGCGTATAAACGCCGTCAAGCGTCTGAATCGCCTTGCCCGCCTCCAGACGAAGGCAATCGGGTTGATAAATATTGTAGGTAGCTTTGCTCGCGCTTGAGCTCAGCGTGCAGGCGCTCAATGTAAGCGGTATTAGGATTGTCGCACAAAGTCTCATTTGTAAGGGTCTCTTTAAGTTTGTAAATCTTTTGCTTTTGGCTTTCAAATCGCTCGTAGGCATCGGTTGAACGCTTATAGTCGTAGTAGGCGGCAAGCGCATTAAAAAGCGCGGTAAGCGCCGAAAAAAAAGAGCTAATCATTCTAAAAAGCGCGGGCGCGAATTAACGCGCCGCGCGCGCTAAGTTTACTGAGACGCCTGCTCGCCGTCGCCTGCCTCGGTCTGCGATTCCGTGGCGTTCGCGGCTTCGTCGCTTGTGACTATGGCATCATAGAGGTTTTTGCCGTCGTCAACAACTTTTTGAACGTCCGGCGTAGTTGCAGGGTCGCCGTCAAGCGTGTACCAAATGGCGGTCGCCAAGCTGCCAAGCAAGGCCGCCGCTGCGATTATGATTGCGAATGTCTTTTTCATAATTTTTCCTTTCTAAAAATTATTCCGCCGAAATCCCGCTAGCATGGAAGCGGTCGGCTATGGGTTGAATGTTCGCGATTCCAAGCTCTAAGACTTGCTCTGCATCTAGATTTACCGCGTAGTTGCCGTCGCCCAAGGGCGCGCCGCCTTCGTCGTAAAGGTTGCCCACGACTTCAACGCGCGTAACTTCAAGATATACGCCCTCGCCAATTTTAAGCCTGTTCTGATTTTCTTCTGCCATAAATTTTGTCCTTATTTTAAACTTGTTATTTTAAGAGTTAGATTGATTGTTAAGCCCGCGACACTCGGTGTAGCAAAGAGCTTTTGCGCTGCATCTGCCGTATAGAACTTCGCAATGCTTTTTGCCGTAGTGCCCACACTTGCGGCGTTTGCGAACGTTGTAGTTGCGCTAGAGCTTGTACCTAAACTAAGCGTTGCGCTTGCGCTAGATTTTGCTAAAATTTCAATTTCCGAATTTGCGGGCAAAGTGACTGTATCGCCCATAATGTAAGCCCCTGTCGATACGCCCGCCCCCCAAGTGTATTCAACTTGCATAATTGTCGGGTCTTCATTTTTGCGACTAATTACATCTCCAAAAATCGTTGCGTGATTGCCGTTTCCAGAAAGGTCTTTTATTTGGTATGCGCTGCGCGAGTCGGCTAACTCTAAGGCTTCGCCTAGAACCTCCCAGTTAAAATCGGCGATACTCCACATCGGCTGGTCTGTTACGGTAGGATTCCCCGCATTGCACAAACCAACCATTCCTTGTGAAGTATATTTTAACGTACTGCCAACACTTACTTTAAAAATCTCATCGTAAGTGTGCCAGTTGTTATCTGTAACGTCGCTGCTTGGCACATCAACAAGCCAATTCGTATAAAAACCAACTCTCAAATTAGTATTGCCATAAACATTTGCTGGTGTCTTTCTATACATAAATGAACACCTAACCCATACGCTTTTCCCAGCGTATTTAACCATGCTATAGCTTGCATCATCAACAAGTCTAAGTCCAGTCTCCATATTGGACATATTTTTAGTAGACAAATCTACTCCATAAGATATGCCTTCAGGCAACTCCTCACTTGGCGTATTCGCGCAATAATTTAAATTCGCATTTCCAACTCTCCAAAGACCATTAGTTGTAGAACCCGTCGCACTTGGTGTAGATGTTATATTCCAACCACTACCTGTGCTTGCACCCATTGTTGGGTCTGGGGTGGAAAGAATACCTTGTCTTAAAAGTAAAGAAGGAAGTTTACCTTCTGCATAATCTGAAACTGTGTAGGGAGCGTCCTCTGCGGCGGCGTCGAAGTTAAAAATATAAACACGCGATACTGACATTTCTATACTGTATCCGTTTGAATTAGATGTTTGATTAAACGTCGAAGAATCGGAATTTATAACAAAATTTGGCAATGCTTGGCTAAATTCAAAAGGAGCTGTTGCCGAGTCATTGGTGCCTCTTTTGACTTGCAAAATTCCGTCGATATAAACATCGCATCGAGCTTTAGCATCATTCTCATCAATATAAAAATTAACGCAAAGAGTATGCTTTCCAGTTGGCATCTGTGAATCCACATAAAATGCGTAAGTGGCGCTACTTCTAAGCTGCAAGCTAATATACATTCCACCATTGCTGCCCTTTGAGACAGAAAATCCTGTGACATTTTGCGCCCCGAAAACAACACGCACTCCGCTTGGCCACTCGGCCACTTCATAAGTAAGCATGACCGTAAAGGGAAAAGTAAGTTTATTTGCCAAATCGCTAAAAACTAATCTTCCCTTGTTTAAAAAGTGCTCACCGACGCCCTCCTTGCCCGCCTGCAGTGCGGAAAGCTCCGCCTCTACGGAAGATTTTGACTCTGTAAAATCGTCGCTTAGTTCGCTTAAATCCTCTCGCAAGGTTGCAACTTCGGCCACATCAGAAATCGGCGCATAGCTTGCGTCGGCCTGCGCCTTTGTTAAAAAAATAGGCAGCGCCACTGCCCCAAAAGCCGCGTCGTCGATAAGCTTATTTATAACATTTATTCTTGTTTGATAAGCCGTAATGCGGCTGCCGTCCGGCTTTATGATTGAAATTTCAAAAGCAAATCTCTTTTGCTCAGAATCCCCCAAGGCTGCGCGCAATTCGCGCGTAAGTAAGCTAAGGCTACCTCTATAAACTTCGCCATCCTCGCCGAAAACAAAATCATCAGAATACGCGCATAGCGCTGTGCGTATTGACAGCGTTATCACTTGCCTTCCGTCAACTATTTGCGATTGAATAAGCGCGCCACTTATAGGGCTTAGGTCTATAACATCAGCCTCTATTTCAAAACTTGCATCGGCAGTGCGCGCCGTAATTATAAATGGATTAGTGCCTTGAACATCAAGCCCGCCCGCGGCGCTCACATTAGGCAGTGCGTTTAGCTTATCTTCAAGCTCCTGCGCGCTTATAGCTATATCTATATCGCTTAGTACTTGCGGCCCCTGTGCGCTTGTAATTTTTAAATCGAATGTCCCGCTTTCAGGTATCGCAATCTCTCCCAAGCCAACTTCAATGCGCGTCTCCGGCGCGCCAAACCATTCGCCAAGCTCATTTGAGCCAAAAAAATATATTTCAAACTCTTCTTTGTCGCCAAGGGCAAACTGGCCTATGTCGGCGGGGGTTCCGAAGTCGCCAACCGCCGCGCATAGCGCCGTTTGCTTATTATCCGAATCTATGTTTATGGGTAAAATTCTCATGTTAAATGCGTCTTCCGCTTGCGTTGTTATTAAATCCGCTTATGTCAATTTTTGGATAAAGCGGAGCCCTCCAGCCTGCGGGGGCGGGTATGTCGGCCGCGCCGTTATCGAAGTAATCAAAGGTTGTCTCTTTGCGAAGAGAGCCCGTGGCAAAATCGCGCGAATTATCGCCACCGTGCAGTATTGCAGTCGAGCCGTTTGTGTAAGAGACTTCTACAACCCACTTATTTGGCCTCGCCGCGCGCGAGCGATTAAAGAGTTTACATACAAACTTATCGCCCGTCTTCATGTACGGATTTTTAAAATTCAACCCAAAATTTGTGTTAGAGCCCCACGATCGCTTCATATCAAAGAGAGCCTCTGCCTCTTTGCTAAAACCGGCGCGCGAGCGGGCGTTATAGTAGTAGGATAAATCCTCGTCAACACCGTTTAAGCCCAAAGAATTGCGCGTATTGTCGTCAAAATTTTGCCAAAATGGGTTGCCCTTACTCCACATCTGCGTTCTAACGCTAAGCGCCGATACAAATGGATAGCCTGCGTATTTTAAAACGTCGCGCGGCTCGTAGCCAAAGGCTATAAGCATATCAACTTCATTCATTATGCGCGTCGTATCCATTTAAAAATACGGGTATATGTAGGTCTCTTCTGTGTAGTAAATGTTGCCTAGCCACCTGCCCATATCCCAGCCTACCAAGATGGGCTTTTTATCCTTAACCCAGCCCTCGTAAGTTATAAAAGTCGGGGTTGTGTCGCCCGACAGATCTGTAACCTCTGCCCCGTTTTTATCCGCAACGTAAAACGGAGTCGCTCGCAAATTTAGCATCATAGGATCGTCGGTTTTATAATATTTATAAACTTTATAAGCGGGCGTATTCTCTTGTCTGCAAGATCTTGCAGCCATATTTTCAGGAATTAACGTAACCGGATTTAGCCCCGATTTCGCCGCAGCATCAGAAGACGTATTGACGCTTACCGTCTTGTTCCCGCTCGCTACCGTCACCGTAACCCCGTCTCCGCTATAGACGTTTCGTATAAGTATCGTTCCGTCGTCATTAAACAGAATCATACCTTTCCCCCATTGATACTTATTCCCCCACCTGTGTGCCGGATCGGCGTAGGCGTACCAAGACGCCTTACACAAAATACCATTATACGATTCATCCCACCTTGGCGGAATTTCGCGCAACAATATATTGTGCCCCCAATCGCCCAAACGCGTTTCGCCAAAATCACCCATTACCTCAACAGGTATCTTTAGCGTGCCTGCCGTAATACCGGGCCTTTGCCAACTCGCCACTGCTCCGTAGTCGGTATGGGCTTTGGGAATGGGGGCAAACTGTCTATAAAATGCAAATACACCGTTACCGCAATATGTTTGTTGAGAATCGCCAACAAAATAGTATTTATTTGCGCGCGCCGCAAATGGAAGCTGCTCTAAAACCTCGTCGTCAAGCGACATTGGCGTGCCCAACTTGGGCGCCTTATAGGCGTCACCTAGCTGCAAATAAGTGCGTTCAATGACATGCGTTATTGAGTCGCCAAACTGCACAAATGGCGATTCTATGCGCGGCATATCAACCGCAACCATCTCTCCGTTCTTTAGCCTATCAGGCAGTGTCTTTAAAGCGTCTTTGCGACTAATCATTGCTTGGCCCCTTACTCCCTTGTGTGCGTTTTACACCACCGCTTGCGGCGTCCGGCGTGCGTGCGTTCTGCAAATCTTCCATCGTTTTTTCAAGCGCTTCTTTAAGCGATACGATAGCGTCTTTTTGCTCGGCAAAATCCTTCATAAATTGCTCGGCTTCTTTGCGCGTAAACACCTCTTCGTTTTTCTTCGCCTTATCCTCTTTTTCTTGAACGCCTCGCAAGCTCTGGTAGGGCTTGTCAAGACCCTCGTTTTTAATAGTCTCGCGCATCTGCGCGCGGCGTTCGGGATCGCGCTCATTGCGGTAGGCTTCAAGCGCCCGCTCGCGGCGGCGGTTGTAAAACTCTTCTTCGCGTTCCTGTGCGGTTGCGCGCAAACGCGCCGCGCGGCCT
>OLIW01002626.1_pt1 | contig 12949 bp, 10 predicted proteins | sample 1601321 | NCBI WGS metagenome assembly OLIW01 (sample SAMEA2452114, study PRJEB22498) | human gut metagenome | reverse complement strand
GCTACGGAAATTCTGTTGTAACAAAACAGCCGACCTGCACATCAGAGGGTACTGCTATAAAGACTTGCACAAAGTGCAATGCGACAGTTACAGAGAAGCTTCCTGCAAAGGGTCACACCGCAGTTACCGACAAGGGCTACCCTGCTACTTGCACCACAGCAGGCAAAACAGACGGCTCACATTGCTCAGTTTGCAATACTGTTATCAAGGCTCAGACAGTGATAAATGCCACAGGTCACAAGTCAAGCGGTTGGATAGTCGACAAGGCGGCTTCTATCGGAGTTAAAGGCTCAAAGCACAAGGAATGTACAGTCTGCAAGAAAGTTCTTGAAACGTCTGAAATTCCTGCACTTTCAAGAATTAGCATTTCAAAGGCAAGCGTGACACTTTCCACTTCGACCTACGCTTATGACGGCAAGGCAAAGAAGCCTGGTGTAACGGTCAAGCTAAACGGCAAAACTTTGAAGAATGGTACAGATTACACAGCTTCCTATTCAAACAACACCAAGGTTGGAACAGCAAAGGTCACTATCACAGGCAAGGGCAATTACACAGGCTCAGTTTCTAAGACTTACAGTATCAAAAATAACTTCAAGAAAGCCACAGTTTCGGGCATTTCCACAAAGGCTTTCACTGGCAAGAACATCACTCAGACCATTACTGTTAAATACAATGGCAAAACACTGAAAAAAGGCACTGACTATACAGTTTCATACTCAAACAACAAGAGCATAGGTACTGCCACTGTAAAAATCGCAGGAAAAGGTTCTTACACAGGCACTATCACAAAGACGTTCAAGATAAATCCTGCCAAGCAGGAGATACAGAAGCTCACGGCAAAGAGCAAGGCATTCTTTGTGGATTGGGCGCAGAAAGGTTCGGCTACCGGATACGAAATTCAGTATGCTACCAACTCAAAGTTCACAAGTGCAAAGAAAGTTACAATAACAAACAACAAGACTGACACCAAGACTATTACAAAGCTTTCGGGCAAAAAGAAATATTACGTTCGTGTTCATTCGTACACAACTGTAAAGGGTACTAAGTATTATGGTGCTTGGTCATCAACAAAAACTGTTACTACTAAAAAATAAAGTCTATGATTAATGAGAACTCCCCCATGCAGAGGTTTTTGCATGGGGGAGTTTTTTTGCGTCAAAGCGTACATTTTGTCGGCAAAGCCACCCTGAAATGTTACGACCAACCATATAAAAAAACACCGCACAAAGTCTTACCTCTGTGCGGTGTAAATATCTACTTTATTACTTCCTCTTAGAAACCACCATAGCTGCACCTGCAAGTGCTGCCAGACCTATACTTATGCCCATTGCCGCATCTGTATTAGGGTTTGTGGTGCTGTTAGGATTTGTCGTTGTCTTTGATGATGAAGCCGCTGCGCTGCTGTCATTTGTTGCTTTAGAAGAAGCCTCGGAAGATGACTCCTCTGCTTTGCTCTCGCTGCTCTCCTCACTTGACGACTCCTCAACAACGTTATTGAACTCAACGTCGTCGTCCTTTGTCATTTCGTCAACGCCGTCGTTAACCAACTCAACTCTCTCCCAGCCGTAAATGCCTTCAATAGCATTTGTAAGCTCATCAGCTGCTGTCTTCTGTGAAACAGCTGATGGGTGGTAGTCAACTGCATAACCATTGTTTTCGCTGTCCTGAACGCTGAACTGAAAAACTGATACCTTGCTGTCGCCTGTTTCAGTCTTATAAGTATCAACTGCATCTGTAATAGAAGGATAAAGCTCCTGTCCCATAATACCGAGTGTACAAAGTATCTCAGAATTTGGATTCTTAGCTCTTATCTCCTTGAGGAAATTTACATAGCCCTTTTCAAACTCAGCACACTTATCAGGGTCACCCTTTGTGTATGAGTTATCGTTTGTACCAAGATTTACAACGATAAGCTCAGGCTGATACTGTGAGAAATCCCAATCATAATTAGCTGTCTGTTCACCGTCGAACCAGCTCCATGTAAAGCAGAACTTATCATAGAAATTTGGCACAAGCAGTGCGTCATTTATCTTGCCGTTGCCTGAATAACCAGAGATCACACCTGCTCCGCTTACTGATACAAAGCTGTAGTCAGCGCCAAAATTCTGTGCTGCCTTGTAAGCATATGTCTTTGCGGCGTTCTCGTTGTAGATAGAAAATGACTTTCCAAGTGGATCGTCAACACCGTATCCACAAGTGATAGAGTCACCAATAAACTCGATAGAATGCTTTGCTGCCTCTGTTGGCTGTGGCTTGCCGTCTACCTCAAAGCTGTCAATTGCGATAACGCTCTGTGCAGCTTCTGAAAGCTTTATGAGCTTAACTGTGCTTTCGCCCTCAGGAAGATCTACCTCAACTGCGTTTGTCTTCTTATTTTTTATGTAGCCCTGCTTAACAAGCTTGCCGTTTACAAATACGCCAATTCTTGCCTCACCTACGCTGCCGTTTACATTGAAAACAGCCTTTGTGCCTGTGCATTTGAACTCGATACCGCTTGCAGAATAGCCAAGTATCGTTGTGTCGCCCTTTCTGTAAGTACGACCGATAAGCTTAACATTGTCGCTTGTTGCCTCGTAAGAGGTGAGCTTGTCCGTTGCTTCCGTGTCTGCCATGACTGTCATTCCCATGCATCCTGCTGCAATTGCCGCAGCACAGAAGCCTGCCAAAAACTTCTTCATACTATGATTTCCTCCGTTGTTTAATTTTTTTGTATCTTTTGCCTTAATATTTCTCGATCCAATAATTTAATTATACTCTATCTGCAAGATATATACATTAATTTATTATTAATATTTATTCACTATTTTATTAACGGGTCTGTTAGATATTCTTTATCCTCTTATAAACCACAGCCGACAGCGGTGGACAGACGAAACTGCCTGAAACGGGCTGTTTGTTCATCTTGCCACTTTCATCAAGCCTGAGATAAAAGCTTCCCTCAGGCAGACCGAAGCCCCTGTTCTCGTAGTAAGGATTAAGTGCGATAACATAGCATTCTCCGTCTTTTTCAAGCTTCCAGCTTACGCAGTTCCAATCGTCATTGTGCATAAAATGAAGATGTGCGTTCACGTCCTCTTTAGTATACATTCGGAAAAGCGGACTTCCCTTTCTCAGCCTTATAAGAGCCTTGTAATACTCAAAGACCTCTTTATATTCAAGCTTTCTGTTCCACTTTATGGAGTTAGTGTAGTCAGGCGCATTGTAGCTGTCATGGGAATAGATATTCACATCGTTTGGCGCTTCGCCCTCTTTGAGTATCCTCGGCTTTGACCTAAGGAAATCCTGACCAAGCTGTATGAACGGCATGCCCTGTGAAAGTATCACTATTGCCGCCGCAAGCTTATCCATTTTTATCCTTACGCCCTCACTGTCATTCTTTGCCGATATACAAAGCTTGTCCCACAAAGTATTGTTGTCATGAGCCTCACAGTAATTCACCGCCTGAGTAGGTTCAAAAGCCCAGCAAGCTTCTTTTGCGTCATTTATCTGATAGTGTGGCACAGAGCCGGCTATACCACGCCTTAGGGTAGAAGCCGCATTTCTGTTTCCGCTGACAAAGCCCTTGTCATATGGATTGAAAGTACCGCCCTTAATAGAATCTCTGATGTTATCGTTGAAAAGTCCAACTCTTCCAAATTGATATGAGTTCCATTTATATGCAAGCCTGTCAGCAGGGAGCGGTGACTCTCCTCCCGTCCAGCCCTCGCCATACATTAGTATCTGAGGGTCTATCTTGTTAAGCTCGTCCCTTATGATGTTCACAGTTTCAATATCGTGAAGCGCCATAAGGTCAAAGCGGAAGCCGTCTATCTTATATTCCGTCGCCCAAAATCTGAGAGAATCTATCATGAATTTTCTCATCATCATGTGGTTTGAAGCCGTTTCGTTTCCACAGCCCGAGCCGTTTGAAAATGAGCCGTCATTTCTTATCCTATGATAATAATATGGAAAAGAACGCTCAAAAGCTGACTCCTCAGTATAGTAAGTGTGATTGTATACCACGTCCATAACAACGCCAATGCCGTTCTCGTGAAGTGCCATAACAAGCTGTTTGAACTCTCTTATCCTGCACTTAGGGTCATAAGGGTCTGTGGAATATGACCCCTCAAGGCAGTTGAAGTTCTTAGGGTCATAACCCCAGTTATATTGATTGAGCCAAGGCTTGCTCTCGTCCACAGTGGCATAATCTTCCACAGGAAGCAGGTGAACATGGGTTATGCCAAGCTCTTTGAGATGCTCGATACAAGTATTCACACCCTGATATTTCGTACCCTTATCGGCAAAAGCCACATACTTACCTCTATGCTCAGAAGCAACACCTGATGAACTGTCCGCAGAAAAATCTCTGACGTGGCACTCATACACCACTGCGTCGCAGGCATTTCTGCACTTAGGCTTTTTCACCTTGTCCCAGCCCTCAGGGTCGGTGGTCTTGAAATTCACCACCGCACCAACGTTTCCGTTGACTCCGCAGGCTTTTGCATAGATATCTATGGTTTCATGTCGTGTTTTGTGATCGAACTCAAATGTATAGGTATAAAAAACACCGTCAAGGTCACGGAGTATCTCCACATACCAAACACCGTGGTCAAGCCTTTCCATAGGCAGGCTTTCAAGACGGCTTTTGCCCTCGCCGTCAAGATACAGATTAAGATAAACTCCCGTTGCAAGCGGCGACCATGTTTTGAACACAGTTTTGCCCTCTTTCATGACCGCACCCAGATCGTTTCCTATATATTGATTATCTCTGTCGAACTGTTCATAATTCAATCTGTACATCAACCATGCCCCTTGCCTATATTTTTTTACCTCTTAGATATTTTTACTTCAGACTTTCGCCAAGCACCGAGCCTTGAAGGAGCTTAGTTTCAAAGCCCTCCCTCGTATTTTTAAGCAGGTCATCGCAAAGCTTTACCTTGTCCTTTTCAAGAAGCAGCAGGATAGTTGAGCCGCCGAACTCGAAATATCCCTTTTCTCCGCCCTTTGTGACCTTTACACCGCCCTCAGTGTGCAGATTTGATATCTTGCCCACCATAAGAGCACCGACTTCCATTTGAATAATATCTCCGAACTGCTCCGTTCTTATCATGCAATATTCTCTGGAATTTTCCTTGAAAACAGGCAGATAATTGTTCACCACAGGGTTCACAGTGTGAAGAATACCATTTATCTTTCTGTTGTGGCTCTTTACACCGTCTGCACAATAGCAATAGCGGTGATAATCGTCCACTGAAAGTCTGATGATAACTGCATAGCCACCCTCATAACGCTTTGCAAGCTTGCTGTCCCTGAGAAGCGAGGCAGTATTATACACTGCGTTCTTTATAATAAAGGTATCAGACTGTGTTATCTTATAAGCAGTCACCTTGCCGTCTGAAGGTGACACCAGCAGATTCTTGTCCTTAGTGATAAAACGTCTGCCAGGCTTTATTTTTCTTGTGAAAAAATCATTGAATGAGCGATACATTCTTTCCTCATAGTCAAACATATCTATTCCGTTTTTTTCTGCAAAGCCGAAAATAAAAGGCACTGAGAACTTGCTGTCAAGTATCACTCTTGCACACTTTGAAAATATCGGACAGCCGAGAAATTTCATAAGCGCCCTGCCCATTGCCGAGCTGTAGGCAGCCGCAAGAAAGCTATCCTGAGATGTGGTCTGTTCGTATTCTCTGCCCTGTCTGTCACGATATTTCATCTGTTTCTCTCCTTTTATTTACATTATTGTAGGGGACGACACACCAGACGTCCTGTTTTTCACACACCTGTCCGGCAAAAACATTTCCCATTCAGGTAACTTTTATCTTAGATTATATGCTGCATTTTAAGATAGCCGAGAAGGATTATCGCACCTATAGTAAAGAGTATCAGCACGCCCTTCATGGAAAGCTTCTTGACATTTATTTTCAATACAAAGAGTATTGAAATAAGTATCATAAAGCTATGGAAAACAAATGGAAAAATATTTCTCGGTATATTGTGCTGACCCATGAACAGCAGAGGAAGTATCATAGCAACTGTTGTAACAGGCAGACCCTTATATTCTTTTCTGTTCTCTGTTGTGTTTCTCTGACGTTCTTCCTCCATAACGTTGAAGTAGCCAAGTCTGATAACAGCGCCCAGAACTATCATAATGCTTGCGATAAGACGAAGCGGATAAACTGAATTGTAGTGATAGCCTATTACAGCAGGGAAAACGCCGAAGCAAACAAGGTCGCACAGTGAGTCGATCTGTATGCCGAACACCTTTTCATGCTCTGTTCTGTTTTTCATGCTTCTTGCTATCTTACCGTCAAAAAGGTCGCAGATACCCGAAAGAAGCAGGCAGAGAAAGGCTATGGACATATGATTTTCAAAGACCTGTGTAATGCCGAACACTGACGAAACAAGTCCTATGTATGTGAGTATTACCGAATAATTATAAAAACCAATCATTTTTTCTTTTCCTCTCATTCTTTTTCGACTTCTTTTTTAACTTCCTGCGACCCCTCAAGACCATTCTTCTTATCATTTCTCATAACGATAAAGTGAGCCACGAACGTTACCAATGCGCTCATTATCAGCAGTAAATAGAAGCTGAGTCCACGGCTCAGCAGCATTGCAGGCTTTACAAGCTCTGCGGTGAAAATGCTCATGAACATATATGTGAAGCAACCCTCTGTTACGCCTGCCGCACCAGGCAATGGCAGCATTTCAACTGCAACGCCTATCATAGTCTGAAGTGCGATAATATTCCAAAAACCTGTTCCGCTAAGGCCGTAGGACTTATACACTATCCATGTGACAGCCAGCAGGAACATTCTCTGCACCAGTGTGATAAGAAAAATATTTATCACAGTGTGTACATTGCTCTTTATATATTCCGAACCGATCATGTAATTGTCGCAGATACGCTTTATTTTGTTTATGTATTTTTCGTTGTTCTTTTCTTTGAGTATCCTTATGCGTGTCAGAAGATTTATAAGCTTTATGCCCATTTTTCTCGCCCACAAAGGCTTATAGAAAATAAACACAAGCCCTGCGATATAGGCGATATTCAGTATAAAGCCGATAAGCAGAAGCCACCAAAGCCGTCCCACATGAAGCTTTATAAAGCCAAAGTTGAAAAGCAGGAACGCCACTGCAAGAAGCACCTGCACAGCCTTGAAAGCTATGGTGATGATAAGCATTATCAAGGTGGAAAAGCCTATCTTTATGCCGTCTTTCTTCATGTAATACATCTGCGCAGGCTGTCCGCCGGAAGCAGACGGCGTTATACAGCTAAAGAAAAAGCCTATAAACGAATATTTCAAACAACGCCTGAAAGGAGTTTTTACTTCAAAAAGTCTCAGCATATACTTTATTATGACCGACTCCCCTGCCACATAGCAGAACACGCACACAGCACCCACTGCAAGCCAGCTTTTCTTTGCAAGGTGAAGATCCGCCACTATGTCGGAAAATTCTTCTCCTCTGAAAAGCAGTCTGACTGTCAGCCAGCCTATGACCACAATAAAGAATATATTAAGAACATATTTCAGGTTCTTTTTTATTTTCATCATCTCCGAATTTTCAGCCTGTCCATTAAAAGGTCAGACCATTTTTGTCCCACACATATTTTTTACAGCACGAATGCCATAAAGCACAGATTTACTATTATCTGCAAAATTGTAAATCTTATTACTACCTGAGTATCAGACCAGCCCTTGTTCTTTCTTGCATGGTCGTGAAGAGGAGTTCTTATGCCCTCCATAAATTTCTTTATTTTCAGGAAACGTCTGAAAGAAAGCTTGAGAAGTCCAAGTCCGCCGTCAAGTATGATAACTATAGCCATAGGGATAAATGCGAACGGTGCGGCGGTTTTTAAGAACATCACCGCAAGGAAAACGCCCAGCGCTCTCGAACCTGCGTCTCCCATGAGCATCTGGCTAGGCGAGCAGTTGAACCACAGATAAGCCGCAAGCGTCACGAACATTATCATAGGAGCATATCAGCCGCACCACTCTTTGTCACCATAAATGCAAGTGGCAGAAGAACTGTCATGACCAATGAACCGCATAGCCCGTCAACGCCGTCTGTACAGTTTGTAACGTTTATGGCCGTCCAAACGAGGACGCCTGCAAGGATGATGAACAGCGGTGCAGGGATAGTGAAAGTGGAATCTGTGATATAAAGCTTCACCTGCGAGCCGTTATAAAAATAGTATGTAAACGCAATGCCAAGAGATATAACAAGGTCGATAAGACCTTTTTTCAGGTTGCCCCAAGGAGTTTCAGCAGCATCGTCAAAATATCCGCTGAGCATGGCGGCATACACAAGCACGAGATAGATTATGTTCTCGATATCGAGAGGATAGAAAAGTGCTGTGCAAAGGGTAAAGGAAGTCACAAAGATAATTCCTGCGCCACGAGGCTTGCCCTCAGAAAGAGCACCGTTCACAGCGAACGCTCTGCCCTGATCTTTAGGCAAAATGCGTTTGAAGAATTTCAGGCTGAAAAAAGCAATAAGAAAACTGCACAGCATTGGCACAAGCAGCACCAATGTAGTATTATTCGTCTTAGCCAAAAGGTTATAAAACATTGTCATCGTCCTTTTCTGTTTCAATTCATACATATACTATTATATTATACAACATAGCTGTGCAAAATGCAAATATTATTATCCGTCATTTTGCACAATTTTTTCTTAATGGTTTCTTAATGTGGAGTAGGCTAGGGATTTTTAGGGTGAGGGTTGAACACTTTGAACTTTTGTGCTATAATTATCTTATTAAGGAGGCATTTTTATGGCAATAAAAGACAAAGTGCTGGAACTTCTCGACGATAACAAGGGCAAATATCTTTCAGGCGAACAGCTTGCTGACACGCTGGGCTGCACCCGTGGGGCTGTTTGGAAGGCTGTGAAAGCTTTGCAGGAAAACGGCTACCCTATCTCTGCGGTGACGAACAAGGGCTATTCCCTTGATGAAAACACCGATATACTTTCCCTTGCAGGCATAAAAAAATATCTTGACCCTGACCGTCAGGGGCTTGAAATAGAGGTATACAAGGAAGTAAGCTCCACTAATCTGGTACTCAAAGACTATGCAAATCAGGGTGTGCCCGAGGGCAGGATAGTCATTGCAGGTATGCAGACGCAGGGGCGTGGAAGGCTTGGACGTTCTTTCTTTTCTCCCTCTGATTCGGGACTTTACATGAGTATTCTTCTCCGCCCTGACATGGCTGCGGCTGACGCTGTTAAGATAACCACTGCTGCTGCAGTATCTGTTGCCCTTGCAGTGGAAAAGGTCAGCGATCAAAAGCCTGACATAAAATGGGTTAACGACATTTACATAAACGGCAGGAAGATATGCGGAATACTCACGGAGGCTTCTTTCAGCATGGAAAGCGGCGGACTTGACTACGCTGTGCTTGGCATCGAGCCGGAAGGCGGTTTTCCTGAGGCAATAAGAGATATCGCAGGACCGATATTCCACGAAAGAAAAAGCGATATGCGAAACAGGATAGCCGCAGAGATAATAAACAATTTCATGCGTCTTTATGACAGCTTTGAAGAAAACAGCTTTTACCCAGAATACAGAAAACGCTTGCTGTGGGTAGGCGAGAAGATAAACGTCATAAGAGGGAGCGAAAAAACTCCTGCCACAATGCTTGGGGCTGATGAGGACTGTCGCCTGCACGTCAGATATGAGGACGGCAGAGAAGAATATATTTCTTCAGGAGAGATAAGTATTCGCAAGGCTTAACATAATATACGAAATGTTAGGTATATCTAATGAAACAAACGGCTATGATTTTTTATAATTAATTCAGTTTATCAAATAGTATCAGCAGGTCGAGTCATTGAGAAATGGCTCGATTTTTTATGCATTATAACTATATAAACGTTTTCGTTTATGTGTATTTCTACAAGTTAGTCAATGCTTATTCTAATTATATATAGCCCATGTAAATAAAAACATTATTCTTTTTGTGTCATATAGTATATAATTATAGTTGACAGTATGTCTTGATTATTGACTTTGTAATCAAATTTAACTTTAATTATATGGAGGAAATTTTATGACAAAAGAATTTGATTATTCACCGATCGACAAAATTCTTGAAAATCATGAAAAAACAGCGGTCATAGCCATATTGCAGGATATTCAGGAGATATATCACTATCTTCCAAAGGAAATATTCCCATATCTTGCAAAAAAGCTTGGCACAGGCGAAGCAAGAATATACAGCGTTGCGACCTTTTATGAGAATTTTTCTCTCGAGCCAAAGGGCAAATACGTTATCAAATGTTGTGACGGCACTGCCTGTCATGTAAGAAAATCTATACCTATTCTCGAATATCTCAGAGGAGAACTTGGTCTTAGCGAGAAGAAAACCACCACTGACGATCTGATGTTCACAGTGGAAACTGTTTCATGTCTTGGCGCCTGTGGACTTGCCCCTGTTCTCACTGTGAATGATGTTGTTCACCCTGAGATGAATCCTGACAAGGCTGCGGCTCTGCTTAAGGAACTGAGAGAAAAGGAGGCTGAATAATATGCTGCTGAAAACGAAATACGATCTTGACAACGCTCGTGAACAGTATGGTAAGCTTGTTGACAAGCAGGCTAGAAAAGTGCTTGTTTGTGCAGGTACAGGCTGTGTTGCAGGCGGTTCGCTGAACATATACCAGAAGCTTATCGAAACTATCTCCGCAAAGGGATTGGAGTGCGTGGTAGCACTTGCTGACGAGCCACACGATGATGATATTCACGAGGGTGCTATCGGTGTAAAAAGAAGCGGCTGTCACGGCTTCTGCGAAATGGGTCCACTTGTTAGAATAGAGCCGGAGGGCTGGCTTTACACTAAGGTGAAACTTGACGATGTTGACGAGATAGTTGACAAGACTATCTGCAATGGCGAGTGCGTTGAAAGACTATGCTACAAGAAAAACGGTGAAATATATCGCCAGCAGTCAGAAATACCATTCTATAAGATGCAGCAGCGTATCGTTCTTGAACACTGCGGTCACATTGACGCTACTTCCATAAAGGAATATCTTGCTATAGGCGGCTACAGAGCCTTTGAAAAGGCACTTCTCAATATGTCACCTGAGGATATCCTCAACGAAATGACAGAATCTAATCTTCGTGGACGTGGAGGCGGAGGATTCCCTCTTGGCAGAAAGTGGACAAGCGTTGCAAAGCAGAAAAGCCCTACAAAATACATAGTCTGCAATGGTGACGAGGGTGACCCTGGCGCATTTATGGATCGTTCTATCATGGAGGGCGACCCACACAGACTTCTTGAAGGCATGATGATAGCCGGTATCGCAACAGGCGCAAAAGAGGGATATATCTACGTTCGTGCGGAATATCCGCTGGCAGTATCACGTCTTAAAGGTGCAATCGCACAGGCTGAGCAGTTTGGTCTGCTTGGTGACAATATACTCGGCACAGATTACTCATTCAGAATACATATAAATCGTGGTGCAGGCGCATTTGTTTGCGGTGAAGGCTCTGCCCTGACGGCTTCTATCGAGGGCAAGCGTGGTATGCCTAGAGTTAAGCCGCCAAGAACTGTTGAACATGGTCTTTTCAACGAGCCTACAGTTCTCAACAACGTTGAAACGCTGGCTAACGTGCCTGTTATCATCAACAACGGTGCGAAATGGTTCAGGAGCATAGGCCCTGAGAACTCCCCTGGAACAAAGGCTTTCGCTCTTACGGGCAACATCTCGAACACCGGTCTTATTGAAGTGCCAATGGGAACTTCTCTCAGAAAGGTAATATTCGATATCGGCGGTGGCATGAGAGGTGACGGAAAGTTCAAGGCTGTTCAGATAGGCGGTCCGTCAGGCGGCTGTCTTGTTACGCCTAACCTCGATATCCAGCTTGACTTTGACTCGCTGAAAAAAGTCGGTGCTATGATCGGCTCAGGCGGACTTGTTGTTATGGACGATAAGTAGAAGTTGCAAGATTTTTCATGAATTTCACCCAGAACGAGTCCTGCGGAAAGTGCGTTCCGTGCCGTGAGGGTACAAAGAGAATGCTTGAGATACTTGAGCGTATCGTAAATGGTAACGGTCAGGAGGGGGATATCGAACTGCTTCTTGAGCTTGCCGACACTATCTCCTCAACTGCTCTCTGCGGTCTTGGAAAGACGGCTGCATTCCCTGTTGTATCTACAATAAAGAACTTCCGTGAGGAATATGAAGCTCACATAAGAGATAAGAAGTGTCCATCAGGCAACTGCAAGAAGCTTGTGACATATCAGATCGACCCTGAGATATGCAAGGGCTGTTCAAAGTGTTCAAGAGTCTGTCCTGTGGGTGCGATCAGCGGTGAGATCAAAAAGCCGTTCAAGATCGACACCTCTAAGTGCATAAAGTGCGGAGCTTGTATTTCCAACTGCCATTTCAAAGCTGTCAAGGAGGTTTAATTTTAGCTATGAATAAAGAGTTTATGATAATCGACAATATCCCCGTTGCTATAAACGGTGAAAAAAATCTGCTTGAGCTTATCAGAAAGGCAGGCATTGAGCTTCCTACATTCTGTTACTATTCTGAGCTTTCAGTATACGGTGCTTGCAGAATGTGCATGGTGGAAAACAAGTGGGGTGGCATGGAAGCCGCTTGCTCAACTCCTCCGAGAAACGGTATGGAGATATACACAAACACACCAAGGCTGAGAAAATACCGCAAGATGATATTGGAACTTCTTCTTTCAAATCACTGCGGCGAATGTACGACCTGCGATAAAAACGGCAAGTGCAAATTGCAGGAGCTTGCCGCAAGATTTGATATCCACAGGGTACGTTTTGACAATCCAAAGTCCAAGCCTTGTATCGATGATTCTTCTGTATCTATCACCAGGGACGCCAACAAGTGTATCCTCTGCGGTGACTGCGTAAGAGTGTGCAACGAGGTGCAGAATGTTGGTGCAATAGATTTTGCATTCAGAGGTTCAAAAATGAAGGTAGCCTGCTCATTT
>OLIW01002622.1_pt1 | contig 12956 bp, 14 predicted proteins | sample 1601321 | NCBI WGS metagenome assembly OLIW01 (sample SAMEA2452114, study PRJEB22498) | human gut metagenome | reverse complement strand
GGAGTCTGTAGGACTCGTTTCTTCCTATCTCATTCAGAATACTCTCCCTGCAGATACCGCTCCTCTCGCCGTAACCACTATTCCTTCTATTCACATGCAGGAGACTATCACCGAGCGTTTGATGGTTGAGGAGCGATCATCCAACAACGCTCCCATTCTTCTCGTATTCTCTCTCCACTCTTCTCATTATCAGGGAAACAGTATCATCGAGGACCCTGTGGCATTCGATCAGGAGCGTCCTCTCAACGCCACTGGTGAACTTGTATCGTTCATCTCCTCCTCTCACTCACAGCAAACCGTCATTGTAGAGGAACCGACTGAGAATATGGTTCCTTGTGGGCAGAACCTCCCCCAGGTTCGTTGCCCATCGATTCCTCTCCTCGCCAACGAGGAGAGAGCCGAGTCACCCAGTGACTCGAAGGGGGACCGCGAGGAGGAAGCGGTCAACAATTCCTCCTCCTCACCGAAGAGTCGATCTTCTCCGGTCGGTGAGGATCGCAAACGTACTTCATCCTCTCACAACTGATTTGTAGGCGCCATAAGACTCTTCTCTTCATTCCTGAAGAGAAAAACAGCGGACGGGGAAACCGCTGTGTCGCGGGAGGGTGATCGCTTGTCACCGCAAGCGTCATCCTCCTCTTCAAAGAACCTCTCGGAGGAGACCATTACAAGTCGAGAGGTTCGCACCCGGAGTACATCGGGAGGAAGCTCCTCCTCCCAGATGGACTCGTTGTCGTCTCCGGACCCCAACACCCGTTCACCCTCGGGAGAGTGGAGGATGGGAAGTGGTCCAGAGGCGAGGCTCTTCGTACATCCTCGATTGTTCAGTCATCTGTAGCTGCAGCGAAAGCGTCTCCGTCCAGGAAGAATCAGCAGTGGAGGGTAGAATCCCCTGCTGAGAAGCAGAAAAGGACGGCTCGGTCCTTTTACGAAAAGCGTCATCGCAAGTAATGACGAGCATTCTCTCTGATTGCAATGACCTGTTTCACGTTTCCATTCCACCTCTTTGTTCTACACACTCGCTTCATCCAACAAACATACAACGCTAGCAATACAATTACTTCTTTCCCTGTTGAGCCATCATCTGCTGCTGGTACGCCATCTGGTAGTACGCCATCTGCTGGTAGTATGCCATCTGCTGCTGGTACATCATGTACTGCTGAGGCGTCATGTTCTGAGGCATCATGCCGGGCTGTCCCTGCGCGGGAGCCTGCATGGGAGCCTGCGCAGCCTGAGCGGGCGCCTGAGCAGGAGCGGCAACCTCCGCCTTCGCAGCCTTCGCCGCCTTGGTCTTCGCAGCCTTCGCGGGAGCAGGGGCGGGAGCAGGCTCCGCAGGAGCGAACATGCTGTTCAGATCGTCCAACGCAGACGTGCTCGTGGCGGTGGGAGCGGGCTCGCTCATGCCGAGGAAATCGTCCTCCGCAGCGGGCGCAGGCGCAGCAGCCTTCTTCTTGGGCGCCGCCTTCTTCACCACCTTCTTGGGCTTCTCCTCCTCAGACTCCGAGCTGGAAGAGCTGCTGCTGGAAGAGCTGGACTCCTTCTTAGCAGCCTTCTTCGGCTTCTCCTCGGCGACCTCGTCGTTCTCCTTGATGCCGTTCTCGGCTTTGTACTCTTCCGTTTCGGTAGCGTTGTAGACAGCGCCCTCCTCTGCCGGATGTTCCTGAGATGCTCCTCTCGATGCGAGGATGGATTCGATGGCGTCAAGCTCGTCACCGGTCTTGACCTTGGCCAACTTTTGAAGAACTTTCGAGCTGTAGCTCTTGTACTTTTCGATAAACTTTTCCATAGTGTTTAGTTGTTAAGTGTAGTGTAAAAGTAAGAAAAAATGTCCAATTAAAAAATTTTTCACCAGAAAAATTGAAACTCTTTCAATCCAATTCGACTGTGATTATGTCCAATATTTCGGAGGTCCTCATGCTATTGACTACCAGTAGAGCCCTTCGGATCCCCAAGTCCCTCATTGCTCGCTTTGCTTGAGCAATGGCTCTGGCTTTGATTCTTCCGTCGGGGATAGCTGCTTCGTAGCTGTTGTAATCCTCGTCCATTAGTTCGTAGTAATATCGTTTCATTGTCCTTTTGTTTGTATCACAAATGTAATACTTCTGCTACAAATACTACGATGTTTTGCGATATTTTTTCATATATTTTTCGACCCTCGCTTTTACAGCTTCCATGAGAGCATCCTGTCCCCGGGTCTTCGCTTTCTGGGCTCTTATGACGTCCTGGTCCACTGTCTTCGAGCATACCAGTTTATTGACTATCACGACCTCCTTCTGTCCTTGTCGGTCAAGCCGAGCATTGAATTGTTGCTCCAGCTCGAGAGAATAGGTCTGCCCAAACCAGATGATGCGGTGTCCTCCGGCTTGGAGGTTGAGCCCGTGACCCCCGGAAGCCGGGTGCATCAAAAGAACCCGGATTCTGCCAGCATTCCAGTCAACGATGTCCTTCTCCGTTTTGAGTTCCCGGGGCTTATACTTGGCGAGAGCCTTCATGAGCCGGTCTCTGTCATGCTGGAAGGTCCAACCTATGAGGACTGACTGTCCCCCGGCGTCCTCAATGAGTTCCTTCGTGGCTTCGATCTTCAACGTGTGCACCTCATGGGCCACTCTCTGTTCATCGTACACTGCTCCATTGGCAAACTGGAGGAGCTTCGTGGACAAAGCTGCTGCATTGACAGCTGGTATCTCTACGGCGTCCCCGAGCTGATCAATCATGCTGAGAACTTGTTCCTCCTCGAAGGAGTCATAAGCTTTTTGGATTTCCGGGGGCATCTGGATCTCCACCGTGTTGTCGATTCGCTCGGGAAGATCGAGGTAGTCCTTAGCTTTCATGCTCATGCAGATGTCCCCTATCTTTGAATATATGCGCTCCTGATTCTCTTTGGATATGTCGTACGAGTATACAATATGCCCGTTTCTACGTCCTGGCTTAAAGTAGTTGTCACGATAGTGGGATATGTATTTTCCCAAGCGCTCTCCCCGGTCCAGGAGGTACATTTGGGCCCAAAGGTCCATAAGACCGTTGGGTGCCGGGGTACCAGTCAAACCTACTACTCGGGAGAGTGAAGCCTGAACGTGCTTAAGAGCTTTAAATCTGATTGACTTGGGATTCTTGAAACTGCTGAGCTCGTCGATGACCACCATGTCGAACGGTAAGCAAGATCCCCCGTAGAGTCCGCATAGCCAAGCCACGTTGTCTCTTCCGATGGTGTATACGTCTGCCTTCTTGGCAAGAGCCTCACGACGTTGACGTTCTGTTCCAATGATGCGAGACACTTTAATGTGCTTCAAATGGTCCCATTTCTCGACCTCCTGTGTCCAGACTGATTCGGCTACTCTTTTGGGAGCTATGACTAATACTCGTCGGACTTCGACCTCTTTAAACATGAGCTCGTTGATGGCTGTCAAAGTAGACACTGTTTTACCCAATCCCATGTCCAGGAACAAAGCACAGTGCGTGTGGCTTATTATGTGGTCAACAGCTTGTAGCTGGTATTGATGGAGATCATTTTCGGTCATATTCCAATGCTAACATTTTACAACCCATGGTCGTGTCTATTACCTCTACTCGAAAGCCCATTGCTTTCAGTTTCTGGTGCATTAACGTCTGTATTTTTCTGGGCTTTTTGCCGAATGCTTTCAACTCAACGAAAACGACTTCGCCACCGGGGAACAGACAGAGCCGGTCAGGGAGGCCAGCATTGTGAATTGCGGGGAGTTTCAAACACCAGCCACCAACTCTCTCCACCTCAGTGACGAGTCGTTTCTCAATCGAGTTTTCGCACATAATACTTTTGCTTTCCATAGATGGGGAATCTTTTACTAGCCTTGCACGGCTCCCATTCTGGCATGCTCTTCAACAAGTCATTGATTTCTCGGGTCCTATACCGGTCCATGTCCTCTCTGTTCCGCCCAAGACATTCGCACCATATTTCAGCAACACATACGTAGTCTCGGGGGGTGGTCCCTTTGGGGTTTAACTCATCGACCAGGAAGTCTCTTCTCTGGTAGAGGTCCATTGAGTCCCAGTTGTCCGGGAGTTGACGTTCCAAGTACGCCTCAATGATGCCTTTCCGTTCATCCGACTCGCTGTGCGAGCTTTGCTCATTTTTGGCTATTTTTTCTGCTTCATGGCTCAAATAGAGTTTTTCCTTGGATTTGTACAGGACAACTGCCTCAGCCCATATCTGGTCTATCTCGTCGTCCAGTTCCATGAATACGTCTTTTTTGGCATTGTTGGGGACCACGTCCACTGGCATGAAGCGTCTGTTGCCAGTGGGATCTCTCAGGAATTCGCTGTCGTTGGTGGTGCCGAAAAAGACGCATTGCCGGGGGTATATCTCAGAAGTTCTGGCATACGCTGGTCGGAATGAGTCTTCTGACTTAGATATGAAATGCTTCACTGACTCAACCTCCGCTTTGCGGAGACCTGAGAGCTCAGCTATTTCAATAAGCCATGCCCCCTGGATCTGCTCGAGAGCCTCCTTTCCTTGGACTGTCAGGAATGTATCGCTAAACCAGGATTTTCCCAATTTTTTGATGAACGTACTTTTGCCGGATCCTTGAGGTCCTACGAGCATAAGCACAAGGTCGAATTTGACCCCGGGGGTCATAACTCGGGCAACTGCTCCAACCAGCATCTTGCGGATGGCTTCGCGAGAGTAGATATTGTCGTCAGCCCCCATGTAGTCAATCAGGAGTTTGTCTACCCGTTGGATCCCGTCCCATTTGAGGTCATTGAGGTAGTCCAGAATCGGGTGGAAGTGGTTGCGTTCAAATTCCAGAGCCATGGCATCGTCGATCTTTAGCGAGGACGTTATGCCATATACGCAACCCAAATAGTTCCGGACCCCGGAGTAGTCTACGTTCTTGACAGGCTCCGGCTTAACAACCCGACGCCATGGGAGATTCCCAAAAACGTACCTCTTACCGTCAAAGTCGTTCTGTCTGAACAGTCTTTTGAGTCTGGGGTCGTTTGCAAATATAAGGTTGAGGTTGGCATCCGACGAGAGGTATGCTCCTCGGGGGTCAACATCCAGCTCCTTCATCCACTCGACGCTCTCAGCCTCCGGGTCAACCTCCTTTTCGACTACTTCTTCCTGAGTCCGATCATGCTCTGGATCGGCAAACTCGTACTTGGCACTGTTGATGTGGTCGTTGGCAATGGTTGTCTTAGTGTCGGGGTCATTGCGTACGAACTCCTCCATTGCTGACACACTTGGCAATTTCGACGAGGGGTCCTTTACCTTGTCGTCAAGGTGGCCGAATTTGTGTATGCGGACCAGGTCAAACGCATTGCAAAGTTTACCCCCACACGGGTCAGTTCCATGATGGGAATAAGCGAACTTGTCCTCATACACGATCAGACCAGCCGAGGCGCTGCCTTTTGTGTAAGTGTATCGGTCTTCCAATGCTGACGGGACATAGGTGTCGGAGAGGAAGGTCTCTATTGCTTCGGGTATGGAGTACGTCCTACAGAACGCTCCTATGAGCCCCCTCTTTATGGTTGGGTCCTCCTGCTTCTTAACGGCTCTGTCGACAGCTTCGAAACGGGACGAAGCTGTGGGCCAAAGTGACGAATCTTTCCAGTCGGCATAGGAGTTGAGGACCTCGTCAGCATCAATCCATGGACCGTCTTGGACCTTAAAATAGTAGTCCATGTCCTTCGGCGTAGAAGGCCAGAACATGAGTCGGTTGGTCTCGAAGGTTGAATTGTCGAAAAGGTCTATCCCGATTATCCCGGCAATTTTTCGGCTTATGGCCACATACTCATCAGCCGTGACCTCTCTGCTCAGTGGCATTATTAGTCGGTACCGGGGAGACGCATCTGAGTGTTTGTGAGTCCCATGCAGAACAGCTGCATTGTCAAACTGGAGAGTAAAGTCATCCCAGAGGTCTTTGTGGGCAAAGTCCAAGTCGAGGGTCATCAGTTGTCTGTGGACCACATTGGCCGGACTTCTTTTGCCTCCTCTCAGGTAGCCCCCGACATATCCACCTACGTCCTTTATTTTGAGCTGGTCCTCCTTGCTTGCAGAAACAAATTCCTTGAATGTTTCAGTGGTCTTATTCTCCTCCCCGAGTCGACTGACCAATTCAGACCATTTCAGTTTCTTGTTGCTCCATACTTTTGATCTTGCACTCAGTCCAATTGCAATATCAAGTTCCCCGTCGTATGTCATTAGTCTTTTTTATAAAATTTAGTAACGTATCCGTCTGCTTTGAGAGGCAATCCCATTGGCAAGCAGTTCAGCCAAGGAAGATCCTCCCCCATAACTCTGCACATAGTCTCCAGACAATCCCCGGCTCGGTCTTCGTCTACCTCTGCAATGGCTTCATCATGGACATGCATTACTATTTCGAAGTCTTTCATAATGCTTAGTCTGTACATTGCTTCGGCGAGAAGATCCCGGGAGATTGCCTGGACTATGTTCTCCACCAGTTTGCCCCCGTAAGTCTCTACCTCAGTCCATCCTACTGACTGGACCATGCCGTCATAGACAATGCCAGTCTGCCCGAACCTGTTGGGTCTCACCCGGGGATTTCTGTAGTATAATTTTCTCCCCGCTGGGAGGGCTATTGTCAGATTGGTTCCGTCATGTTCAAATACGAGGCAACTTACCTTTTTAGTCTTTCTGGTCTGGACGCACTCAATGGCCTTTTCGTTCACCTCAGCCCAAAACTCAACAATTTTAGGATTGGCTCGACGCCAAAGAGCTACGATGGAGTACATTTCCTTTTTGGACAGCTTCTTCTCTTTGTCCATCTTCTCCATTGCGTTGACCGACCCCTCATATCCGAGTGCCAATTCTGCCGTCTTGCCCCGCTGTCTGAGGTCCGATCCTTTCGTAACCTGCTCAATGGGGACCCCGAACATGAGTGATGCTGATGCCTCGTAGATCTTGCCATGGGTGTTGAAGACGTCGAGTCGCCATTTCTCCTGGGCTAACCAGGACAGGACCCGGGCCTCAATAGCACTAAAGTCGGCTACTGCAAACATTTTCCCCTCCGGGGCTATGAAGGCTGTTCGGATGAGCTCGGACAAAACATCCGGGATATTGCCGTAACACATTTCGATAAGGTCGTAGTCTCCTTTCTCTACCATGCTTCTGGCGAAGTCCAAGTCCTTCATGTGATTCCGGGGGAGGTTCTGGAGCTGGATCATTCGGCTCGACCAACGTCCTGTTCTGTTGGCCCCGTAAAACTGGAATAACCCGTGAGCTCTCCTGTCTTTGGCAGCGCAGTTGAGCATTGCAATGTACTTCTTAGTTGAAGTCTTGGACAGTGCAAGCCGACCAGCGAGGACCTCCTTGACCAGATCGGGAGCCTCCGGATTGTTTTTCAGATATTCGAGAATTTCGGGCTTTCCCAGTGCAGGGAAGTTGAGCCCGAAATTAGTGCTAAGCCACGTCTTCAACTGGGCCAAGCTGTTCGGGTTATCCAAGCCTGTCAGTTCCTTCATTCGGTCAGTCATCTCCTCCGTGTATACCTCGTCGAAAGAGATGGCGTTCCCGGCCATGTCGAGATCTATCAGGATCCCCCGGTCGTTGATGCTTTGGTCTACGAGGTAGTTCCGGCGTTCGAACTCCGGGAATGGGAATTGGTCCAGCTGTTCCACGATGTCGCGTTCGGCAATCACGTCATATTCGGCATACGTCTTGAACTCGTTCCACTTGCCCGGGTCGTCGTCCGGCATGTTCCGAGTCCTCATCCCGTTGGACTTGGTTGGCTTGCACGGGGAGCAGAAAAACCGGATTAAAGCTTTACCGGTCGACTTCTTCCCGTGCTCCCCGAGGACCAAAGCTTTGGAGAGTTCATCCAAAGCCAAAGGCAGTCCGCAATAGGCCGCTTTGGTCATTGAGCAATACAATTGACCAATCGGGATAGGTAGTCCTATACGTTTAAATACGAGTCTCTCAAATACTGCGTTATGCGCCCATTTCTCGATCCCCGGATCAGTTAAAGCAGAAACGAAGTAATCGGGGAGCTCCTCTCCTTTGGCCAGATCTATCACCTGAACGGGAGAGGTGTCAAAGGCGAAAGACACCATAAGGAGTTGAAAGTCCCCCGATTCTATGTATTTATAGGCGCCCGTGGATTTAATGTCCTCCGGGCTATATGTTTCGGTATCGAAATATAAGCGTCTCGGCATGTTGACTGTTGTTAAATTTGTTGCTGGGCGGGGATTCGAACCCCTAATCCCAAGTAAGACCCAGCATACCAACCTACATAAGGTCGTCGTCGTCCCACGGGTTCTGGCCGAAGTCCTCCTCTGCCGAAGATCCCCCGGAGAGACGTTCTCCGTCAGCCAACTTCTGGAGGTTGTTCAACCCGCAAGCAACGCCTCTATTGCCATTCGTGTTGAAAACGTAGAAGTTGATCGACGCCCGGCCATAGCATCCGGAGTAGAAATCCTCTTTTTCGATGATGGGGTTGAGGTTGATGTCCACGATGCCAGGACGGTTGTCCGAGTTGGCATTGACGAACATGTGCCCAGCATACTCCGGATTGTCCGGTCTTTCGGTGTCCCCGTCGCGGAGGGGGTTCTTCCACGTCGGGGGAATCTTGCCGCCCAATTTGGCGATGCCTTCTTTGAGAGCCGTGTCGATGGCCTCCTTGACCCGAGACAGAGTTGCCGAGTCAGTCTTCGGGATGAGGATGGACACCGAGTATTTTGCTCGGTCGGAACCCTCCATTGCACGGGGTTCCCATACGTTGGCGTAACTGAACCGGACTTTGCCGGTAACTACTTTGGTTGTTGCACTCATAATTGTTGGAGTTTAGTTATTTGAAAAATCGAGTTTTGCTTGTTCTATGCCCATTGCCGGACGTTTGTCAGACTCAGGGACGAGAGTGGGTTTGCCAGGAGCTTTGATGACGAGGTCCCCGACCAGTGAATCGAAGTCCTTTTTGAGGAGCTTCTCGATAGCCGGGATTCCAGCCAGTTTGACAACTTGGAACTGCTCCGGAGTGTAGTCGCATGCGGTAAGAACTTCCTGAACTGCATTCTCGTCAGTCCATTTCCGCATTGACCTTCCTTCTACTACCTTATATCCCGGGATCTTCTCGCCCGAGATGGCTTTGGAGAGCAGGTGCTCAGATACAGCATTTACCCATTCTTGGAGCATGGGGGCTTGCTCGAAAATCTGAGCGAGCTCCTCAGTGGTCAGGAGTTCGGGCTCTTTGAACTCGTGTTTGGCCAAGCCCAGATTGTGGTCTGCCATCTTGCGACACAGAGCTTTGACTTTACACCACCTGCACCAGTGCCCGACTTGGATTTCCCCCTCCCCGGAGTAAGCGAGAGCTGCTTTGGGTTTCACTACCTCCTCACCCCATTTGTAGAGGTCTTCGGGTGTAATCTCCCATGACGATATTCGCTCCTGCCGGGGCTGGACGATAGTCAACTTTACCATGTTGATGTCGTAGACCATCTCAAATTTGGACAATGCCCCAAGAGCATACAGCATCAGCTGAGCATTGTTCTCAGCGAAAACCGGCACGCCAGTGCCAAACTTGAGGTCTATGATCTCCATGACCCCGTCAGCGATAATGCAAGCGTCTCCAGTGCCGAATCCCTGCTCGACCCAAGCCGAGAAGTCCAGTCGCTCCTCCAGAAGAACGAGTGCGTCTTTGGTTTTCCGTAGAGCTTCCGTATATTGGTCCGTTACGTACTGGCAATAAGCCATTACGGGCTCATCCATGGCCTCAGTGTAGAGGTCACTCTTCTTCAGCTTCCTGAGTTCAGCAGACGTAACGTCAACAGGCGTTATGCGGAACCTTGCTCGGAGGTAACATTCTGCCATCTCGTGAGCCAGAGTACCCTCTTCGGCATACTTGGAAGGCTTACCGGTTTCCTCAACCTTTTCCTCCAGTCTGGCACTGGGGGTGCAGTTGATCCACCGGTCTGCCTTTGATGCCGAAAGCATGGCGTGCTTACGAGATGAGTGATTCGGGGCTCCCATTACGCAAGGTCTTTGAGGAATTCGTAGAACGCGTCGTAGTTTCGGGCATCCAGTCCCGTCACATTCCTCGCTCCCAATTCAGTGAGCTTTGCCCGGATGGTTTCGCGGTTGTTGTCCACCTTACTTGCAAGGAGAATCCGGATGTCCTGAATGGAGACAGCGGGGTCGGAACCCAAAGAGGAGTTCGCATCCATCGGCATGGGTTCGGGTTCCTCCGTCTTTCTGGGGGCTGGAGCCGGAGCTGGAGCCGGAGCTGGCTTCTTCACGTCCTGTGCAGGAGCTGGTTTCTTGACGTCCTGTGCAGGAGCTGGTTTCTTGACGTCAGTCGTCTTGACTGTTACAGGATTTGCTCCGATAACCTGACAGATCTTGCGGACCATTTCGAGATCCTGAGTCTCTTCGAGGTTTGCCTCGAACTTAATTTCTACTTTCATTGGCTTGATGATTTTTGATTATGGTGTTCAGAAGTTCAATGTACTTGCTGAGGGGTATAGCCGGGTCATGGAGAACAGTTTCATGAAACAGGGACCCGAGATGGAACACCTTCGTCTCTCCTGTCTTGACTGATAACTCTGCTCTGTAGTTCCCGTTTGTCAGAATACAGGTCTCTTCTTTAAATTCTGAGCTCCATGCTCCTTTGTAGAGGCTGTCAACCGATACCCCAAGCCAAGCTGCTAAACGGGAGACTTGCTCCGAATTCAACAAGGTTTTTCCGTTGAGAACCCGGCTGAGAGCTGCTCGGGGGAATCGGTTATCGGGGAACAGAATTTCTGCCACTTCTTGAAGCCTGAGCCCTCTCTGTTCAATTAATTCCCTGAGATTGATAGTCATTGTGTTGTCCATGTTGTTTATCCCAAATATAATCAATTTTCCCCTGATGTTGAAATTTTTTCAATCTTTTTAATGAGAAATGTTTACTTGGTGAGGAGGTAGACCACCTGAGCAATAAATATGCTCCTCATGCTGGGGTTGACCTGGGCATACACTTCTCGTAGAGGCTTAATGGCTTTCTCAAGCTTGAGGTCCTCTCCTTTCCTCTTCAACTCCTTGAGAGCCTTATAGACCCGGGTCCTTTCCTGCCATTCCCGAACTTCGGCTTTGTCGTTCCACCAACCCGCCACGGGGACAAATTTTGAGCTGAGCACATAGGCGGATTTTCCGTCCCACGAAAACGGCTGTTGAGTGATGGCTCCCGGAGTACAGTTGGGGTTGATCTTCTTCTTGAACGAGATGGGATCCATGTATGTAGACCCCTCCCCGGGGAGCTTGTCAAGTTTCATGTAGTGGAATCCGAACTCGTCTTCATATTTGAATACTACGTATTTCTCATTCTTTTCCATAGTTTACTGATTTACTGGCATTACCATTATTTTGCATTTCATTCCAAAGTATTGGAAGTGTTTGCCCATTGCAAAAATGTCTTTGAGCTCCGTTTCCGTGTAGGTCTCATATACCCCTTCTATATTTATGTGGCTTACCCCATTTGACTGTGACAAAGCCCGAAACGAAGTGAATACTCCTTCTACCTGTCCTGCGTTAGTGACGATAATTACTGATTTAATTGTTCTCATAATTTTGTAGGTTTTTAAGAAGCATAACCCGAACTCATCTGCAGAAGGTAGACCAATACCCTGAATAGAATGGGTTGGGTTATGCTTATTATTTACACTACAAATATAATACTTCTACAATAAAATCAGCATTTTTTTCCGTTTGTTTTGAGAAGTCCCATCATGACAATTTCGAGAGGGTTGGGCGAAGCTGGTTCTGACTGTCTTTGGTCTTTCATCAATTTCTCCCACATTAAGCCAGCTTTAAATCCGATGAATGCCAGGAGTTTCTCCTTTCTCGTGAGGAGCTTGTCGCTTTTAATGCCTAACCTGTCAAGGATGGTCTCAATCCCTTCATTGACAAAATCAGACTGATTCTTGACTGACTCTCTGCGGATAACCTCAAGGAGGGTCTCCGCTATATTGCTGGAGTCTTTCAGCTCCTTGGATACGATTCCGTTGTAATAGCTGTCCGATTTGGGGTCCGGGTCTGCCGGGAGGTCCCAGTTGAATTTTTCTTCCATAATAGTTGGCTTGAATTTATGTTCTACGTGTTCTATTTTTTCAACTCCATTACCTGATTGAGGGTTAACATTTCTGAAAGTTATTCCTCTGGAGGAAGTCCTGGAGCTCCTCTTGTGTGTAGCAGGTGGAGATGATCCCGTTACTGAAATAGAGGTCGAAAGCACCCGAAGGAAGCTGATTAACCATAAGTCTTAAACCATTGCTGTCGATGTAACTTGTAATTGCCATTGTCTTATCCTTTTGTCTGTATCACAAATGTAAGAAAAGTTTTTTGAAGTGAAAAGTTTTTTGATTGAAAAATGAGAAAAAAGTTGGGACCCCTATTTGGGGGTCCCAGGAATTAAAACTGTTTGACTGAGTTTATGCTCCAGGAGCTGGGGTTTCATGTAGCCCATGTCCAAACCAGTTCCTACCATATTTACGAACGGGATTCGGCTGGTGATGAAGCCCTCCGTCTCGGATCCGAGACGGAGGTCCTGTACCTATTAGTAAGTACGTGCTCCTCCGTGATTGTTGGTCCTCCCAAAAACCCTCTCCATTTGTGATTTAGGAGGGTGTTTGGGGAACCTTTCCCCCGTGACCCTTATAGATATATACATCAACTTGATTGGGTTCCTAAAACCCTCCTATTTTTATTCAGTATAGAGGAATCTGACTGTATCGTTCTGAGTGATCTGGTTCTGAGCTTGCCAAGCATCGTCATATGCGTGTCCGTCGTCTGTAGAATTTGTCGTATACTCCTGTGGTGCAATCCATTCGAGCATTCTTCGGATCCTTTTGTCTGTACCACAAATACGGGGATTCTGCTGCAAATACTACGGTAAAATGCTGGAAAATAGGGGCCGGAACAATAAAATTTTTATTGTTCCGGCCCCTAAGGGATTAATATTCAATTGATTAGGCCCTAAAATCCCCTCCCCCCC
>OLIW01002615.1_pt1 | contig 12998 bp, 9 predicted proteins | sample 1601321 | NCBI WGS metagenome assembly OLIW01 (sample SAMEA2452114, study PRJEB22498) | human gut metagenome | reverse complement strand
GAATCCACGGCTCCCGGCTGACGCTTCCGGTCGATGTCCGACCGGAGAAGCTGTTTCTCCTGCTGACCGCCGCTTATGTACCGGAACAAGCGGAGACGCTGGGCCGCGTCCATTTTGTCCGCCGCGACGGCAGCCGCACTTCTCCGGCGGAACTGTGCAACAAACGGGAGCTGCGCGACTGGTTCCTGGCCGCGGACAGCCGCGGAATTCCGCCTGCCTTCCGTTTTGTCACGCCGCGTATGCTCGAATACGGCCTTTTTCTCGTGGAAATCGACAATCCCGATCCGACGGCGGATATCGCCGCCGTAGAACTGGAAGCAACCGGCGAATCCCTCCTGATCCTCGCCGGAGCCTCGCTTCTTGTAAAGTAAAAAAATCCGGCGGATGCACTTTCGATACTCCAAAGCATCCGCCGGAAACCATATCGCAAGCTCAAAGAAAAACTTCACCCAGAATCAGGTATTGTAAAATTTGAAGAATTCGTATGGTATTGCAAAATCAGAGTAAGGTTGCCGACTTCTCATTTGACCTAGATCACATCAGAACTATTCTCTGCACCGGGCACTACCCGGTAAAAGTTGTGATTTGATGTTATTTGAAGGGGGGTTATATTAGAGATAGAGAAAACCATAGAACAAGGTAAGTTGTAATTTGATGTTATTTGAAGGGGGGTTATATTGAAGATGGATGGGCGGTCTATATCTCCGTCGTTGTGATTTGATGTTATTTGAAGGGGGGTTATATTTTCAGCTTCGGCGCAATCACAAAGGGATCGAGTTGTGATTTGATGTTATTTGAAGGGGGGTTATATTAGACGATAGAAAAAATGTTTCCGAATGCAAGTTGTGATTTGATGTTATTTGAAGGGGGGTTATATTATCGACCTGAAAAACAGTTCCGGCGATTACGTTGTGATTTGATGTTATTTGAAGGGGGGTTATATTAATAAGGCGGCTGTATGCCGTCTCCGGCATGTTGTGATTTGATGTTATTTGAAGGGGGGTTATATTTCGCCATTAAAAATGGAGACTTCCCATTCTGTTGTGATTTGATGTTATTTGAAGGTGGGTTATATTGCCGAGCCATTTTTTGTATTCTGACAGATTGTTGTGATTTGATGTTATTTGAAGGTGGGTTATATTGCCAGTATTTCGCTTCCGATTTGTAGGGTCGTTGTGATTTGATGTTATTTGAAGGTGGGTTATATTATTTCAGCATATCGGCAGCAGACAGCCGCAGTTGTGATTTGATGTTATTTGAAGGTGGGTTATATTAAGTCAGCCGCACATTGACCGTGGCATTGCGTTGTGATTTGATGTTATTTGAAGGGGGGTTATATTTGCGGACGTTCAACAGCGAATGTGACCTCAGTTGTGATTTGATGTAATTTGAAGGTGGGTTATATTAGCTTGAAGAGCTGAAGCTCCAAGTTCGAGTTGTGATTTGATGTTATTTGAAGGTGGGTTATATTCTGCAATGTGTTCGCCGTAGCGGCTCGATTGGTTGTGATTTGATGTAATTTGAAGGTGGGTTATATTGAACGATGACCGGCACCTCTTCTCCGGTGGGTTGTGATTTGATGTAATTTGAAGGTGGGTTATATTCCTCCGCTGTACGAGGCGTATATCCCTATAGTTGTGATTTGATGTAATTTGAAGGTGGGTTATATTTTTACGGGGTTGCGAGCCAGTCCGACTACGGTTGTGATTTGATGTAATTTGAAGGTGGGTTATATTTACTTGGTATAGTTAGTACAACAGTCAAATGTTGTGATTTGATGTAATTTGAAGGTGGGTTATATTTGCAACTATCAACGAAGTGATGGTGAGTTTGTTGTGATTTGATGTAATTTGAAGGTGGGTTATATTCAATTAAGGAAAGTGGTTGTTATGAGTTGAGTTGTGATTTGATGTAATTTGAAGGTGGGTTATATTGTGTAATTTCCGCTTCTCCGCTGTCGTACAGTTGTGATTTGATGTAATTTGAAGGTGGGTTATATTTCTGAAGCCGAAACCCGTTCGGGCCGATCAGTTGTGATTTGATGTAATTTGAAGGTGGGTTATATTCGCGGTACTTGTGACATGTTACAATGTTATGTTGTGATTTGATGTAATTTGAAGGTGGGTTATATTCATCCGGATGGGGATTACGATCGCCAAATGTTGTGATTTGATGTAATTTGAAGGTGGGTTATATTATCCAAATTATCGATCGTGGTCGAGACTGTGTTGTGATTTGATGTAATTTGAAGGTGGGTTATATTCGCATTCTTCGCAATGCCAGTCCTCACCAGTTGTGATTTGATGTAATTTGAAGGTGGGTTATATTGAACGGTAGCCTTGGGAACGGTAAGTTTGTGTTGTGATTTGATGTAATTTGAAGGTGGGTTATATTCCTTCTTCCCGGCGATGGACCGGATGTTGAGTTGTGATTTGATGTAATTTGAAGGTGGGTTATATTCGGCGATCTGTCGCGGAAGAAGGTCTACTAGTTGTGATTTGATGTAATTTGAAGGTGGGTTATATTAATGCCGGCAGTAAACCCGTTGCGCTCGATGTTGTGATTTGATGTAATTTGAAGGTGGGTTATATTAGAGTTGCGCGGTAAAATCGGAGGCGGCAGGTTGTGATTTGATGTAATTTGAAGGTGGGTTATATTGCAATTATAATTTTTCCAAGTAAAAGCAGTGTTGTGATTTGATGTAATTTGAAGGTGGGTTATATTGGACGATTGATTCAAGCTTGCTCATTGCGTGTTGTGATTTGATGTAATTTGAAGGTGGGTTATATTTATATAACATACATGCTTTTCGAAGTAATTGTTGTGATTTGATGTAATTTGAAGGTGGGTTATATTAGTTGATTTTGGTTCAACTAGCGCAGGTTCGTTGTGATTTGATGTAATTTGAAGGTGGGTTATATTATTGGGGTTGCAACTCCTTTATTATGAGAAACATCTTCGATATTTTTCAGAGTTTTTTTTAAAAAAGCTCCAATTGAAGAGGTGCGGGCGGCGGCGGAGTGGTTTTTCTACCGACAAAAGTCCGCGTGTCGCTGAATTGACGGTCGGTCACTTTCAAAACCGTGACAATACCTTCCGCCGGAACCATTGCTTCAACCCGGTTGATGTGCACCAGAGCATTCTCTCCGGTAGCACAGTGCCGGATGTAGACGGAAAACTGCATCATTTGAAATCCGTCCTTGATTAAATCATGACGAAATCCGGCAGCGGCTTTCCGTTGCGCCTTCGTATTGGTCGGTAAATCGAACATCACATAGATCCACATCGCCGCATACCTGCTGACAGCTTGATATTCCGCACTCATTTTTTCACAAATTCCGGATATTTTACAACCGTTTCCTCCCGCAGAAAACAACGAACCAGCGATGCGGAAGTACAGCTGATGCTGTTCAGAAGAGGACGCCTTTCCGTTCCCGATATGACATCCGCCGTTAAAAGCTGGAGCAGTTGTGCTTTTTGAACCTTTCCCAATTCCGGCACGGCAAAAAAATCACGGGAGGAGAAAACCATCTCGTCCACAAACGGACGGAACGGCTCCATGATGTCGTCCGCAAGCCCAAAAGGATTGTACTGATTCGAGTGGTGAATCCCCGCCACGCAAAGCAGCCCGGAACCCGTCAAGGCACGGGCCACTGCCGTCCGCAAAATGGCGTATCCGTAATTCAGCGCGGGATTCGGAGGAATCCCGTCCCGACAACGGGAAAATGCTTCCGGTTCGGCGAGCTGCTGAAAATAATATCGTGCAGCCACGGCTTCCGCATTGTCGGAGTCTCCCGCTTTAACCGATTCCGCCAGCACACGCAACCGTCGATCCGGCAAGCCCAGGCGCTTCAGGCATTCAGCCTGATTGGTGATCTTGGCCTTGACCGTCTGCCGCCAGAGACGGGCTTTCAGCGCCTCGGTGGCCCGCAGCTGCGCTTCCGTATGCCGTTGCGCCAGCGTGTTCCCGGAAAACGGCTGAAGCATTGCCGAGGGCATGTGCGCATGATCGCAGACGACAACGGCAATATTCTCTTTCGCCAGTGCATTGAGACATGCCGTTGTCACGGCAAGCTGCAGAGACTCCAGAACGATGAAACCAAGATCTTCATGTCCGCTTCTCCGAAGCATCGTTTGCATTTCGCGTTTCATAAGCCAGCAGGGAATGTTCGAGGAACAACCTGCCGGGAGATCCGAAAAACAGCGTCCGCTTCAGCATGACCATCTCCACTCTGAAGATTTTATTTCAGAAAACGTATTTCGCCGTCAATGGACATGACAAAATCAATTCCTTCGAAGATCAAATGATTCGAAAATTCTCCACTGGTGATTTTCAACAGCTTTGCCGGCTCCTGGAAAGAAATGGTTGACGCCTCTTCGACTCCCAGCGTTTTTTTCATTTCCTCCTGTACCTCGGATTTGGCCCTGGCCTCGCAATGATAACGAAGACTCAAGCGTTGAATATCCTTTTCTATCACAATAATTTTATACAACCGCTTATTGAGTTCCCGCCGAGATAGTTTTTTCAATTCGTCAGGCGTATTTTCATAGGCGAGCACCATGGTTCCCGGCGCAATGAAACCGAGGAATTCGCCCACCCCCGGCTGTTTTTCCGGAGGAACATAGTCTGGCCGCTTATGTGCGTTCGCCCAGTTCCAGAGCGATTGCAGACAATAGCAGAGTTTTCCCCGAGGCGCCCGGAAGAGCGCCGCTTTGAAATTGCCGCCCTTGGCCGTATCGGCATAAATGTAGTTTTTGTATTCCGCTTCGGATGCATAGGCGTGTCTCCGGATTTTCAACGGCTCTGCAGTTCGGACGAAACTCCGGACTTTGCGGATCGGCGGCCCTTGGAAGACGTCGTCTCCGGATCTCATGCGAAAACCACCCTCATCCATCGCTTCTTTGAAGCTTTTCCCTGAACTCATGCGGAGACGAAGCTGAGCGGATACGGCCTCCCGAATCGCAGGATCGACAATTGCGGCGAGAGCGGATTCAGCTTTGAAATTTTGAGAGTTCAACTCTTTGCGCAGGACGGATTTTTTTTCACCGGATTCCGGGTCTCTGATCCGTCCGAAATAACTTTCTTTATGCAGCTGCCCGCGGACTGTGTCGCCGCCGGCAGTTACCACCCGCCGGAGTCCGCCATCCGCCGTTTTGTACGGCGTGACAAGATGAACTTGTTTTTTAGCCTGCTTCGTTTCATTGTGCCGGATAAAATGGGTGACCAGAATCTCTTCTGATTTTTCAAATACATCTTCCGGGAACGAGCGCCAGGGATAGGCGTCGGGCAAAGTACTGTTGTATCGGGCGTATGCCATCGCCTTTTCCTCGTCAGCCCGATATGCCGCGCTGATCTTCTGGAAGAAATCCTCCGTCAAGGCCGCAATGCACATGGCATCGATGGCATGATGCCGGTGATCGCAGCGGTCTTTCTTTTCATAGATTCCCTGCACACCCCACGCTTTTCTTACCCATTCCGTCACGCGCCCGTTTCTGGAGTAGGTATTTCCATAAACGGATTTCAGCAGAAAAACCGCATGCCGGGCGATGATTCCGGTATCCGCCAGCTGCCGTCTGGAAAATCCTTTCCGGCGCAACTCCTCATCCGTAATTTCAAAGGCGGCCAGTTTGGCGCACCAGTATTCGAATTCTCTTCTGCATTCGAGCATTTCGACCCGTTTCTGCGGATTGCCTCTGGCGGCAGAACGGAGCTTTTCCAGACGCGAACGCAGATTTTCCCGCTTTTCCTCCCAACCGGCAACTTTGATATTCTCCCGGATCGAGTTGTATTCCTTCCATTTTACGTCATAATTCGGACAAGCCGTCGGCAGACCGTTTTTCTTGGTGTAGCGGTTGTAATCCGTGAAACAAAGAGTCAGATTTTCCCTGCTGCTGTCCCCGCCCCGGGAACGCGGAACGGTGTGTTCAAGCTCAACAAGGTCGTTTTCGCTCATCAAGTCCGCCAGCCCGATTGCTTTCCCGGTGTAAAGACAGTGTTTGTTCTGTTCCATCCAGAGGACATAGCGTAAAATCCGCTCTTCGGTCGCTTCAAATCCCTCTGCTTCGATCGCTTCCTTATACTGTTTGCGCAGATTTTCCTGTTTTTTCTGATCGTTCGCAACAGCCATACGCGTATTTTTGTCATTTACCGAACGGGCGAGTTCCACATGAATCTCGGTATCTGCATTGATTTTCCCCGTTTTGCGAAGATGATTGACCAGACGTCGGAGAACGTTAAGCGACCGGTACACCATCGGATTGTAGATCATTCCCAGATTCACTTCCGGAAGAATCCCGGATCGGGTGTGATCCTGATAGTCGGAACGGCTGTTGTAGCGGTACAGCAATTCAAAACGATCCGGTGTCACATGAAATTCATCCTCCAGATAGTGTTTGATCCGTTCCGTCAGGGAAAGAAATGCGGCCCGTTCGCCGGATTCCGACGCCGATTCCCGCTCCATACGCCAGTCGGCCTCCAACTGTTCCATATCCGCAATAATTTTCTCCCCGTTTTTCTGAAAAACGTCTTTTCCAAGTACATCCGGTAGTTTTGCCAGAAACACCGCTCGGGTCTGAATATGCCCTGCTTCAAGGAAAGGCAGAATCTTCCGGATCGCATAAAGACTGAAATTCGCATACCCTGTCGGAATTCGAATCTTGACAAATTTTTCCGCCTGATCTACAGTCAAACCGGCTCGTTCAATGGCAAAATTTTTCAGCATACCGTCGTCATCGAAAAATGTAAGAGCGTCAAACAGGGTCTGGTAATCCATGCTTTTCGGTTTGTTGTCGCGCCCGATGTATTCGTGGTGCCAGGCGAAAAGATCTTCAGTTCCCAGTATTTTCTGCAACTGGTTCGTGACGGGAGATGATGCGATCGATTTATCCGGGGGATAATTCCACTCTGACCATTCATTCTTCGGATATCCGGGGTATAATTTCCGAACCAGTTTTTCAAATTCAAAACTTGGCTTGCTGACCAGAAAAGCAGCCTGTGCTTTCTGCCGTTCCCGTTCATTCAGAGGAACGCCATTCTTTCTGATGCTGTTGATGAACGAAAGCATTCGATAGCGTTCAAACAGCGGATGGCCGATCAGGCAGCGAACTCGTTTTTTCTCCAGAGAACAATGCCCTGCAAGATATTTCTGCGAACGCAGGGGGCGTTGCAGGAAAATGGCCTTTCTCATTTCAGAGACAAAGGGTTCCGGAAGTTCCTGCACTTCGCATATTTTGTCAAATTCCGGCTCATAGTGCTCTTTTCTTCCGCAACGGTTGACTTTCCGGATTTTCTCAGACTTCTGGAACAGTTCATAGAAATACTGCCCCAAAGTGCACTGTTTTCTTTGCAGAATTTCAGTCAGGCGGTTGATCTCCTGCTTAAAACTGGTCAATTCTTTTTCGTTCGAACCGGAGGTCTCTTTGCGGGAACTCCTGAAGCCCCGCCGAATCGCCAGATGGTAGAACGCTCGCCCCAATTCGAGTGGCGGCAACTTCCGTTCGGCGGCTTTGGCTCGAAAATAATAGGGATTGTCTTCTTTCGTACTGCTGAGCCAGGCGATGAATTCTCGGTTTTCAATGGGAAATTTTCCATTCCGAATCCAATTTTGCAATTCAGGAATGGTCAATGGGCACATCTGATTTTCAATCAGTACCTTCAATGTATGATATTTTCTCAGACGGCGACGGTATTTCAAGCGACGTGCAGCCCGGAATTTCCGCCGCTCGGCAGCCGGGGAACATTCTGCTTCCCTCCCTTTTTCTTCAGGAATCCCCTGTTGGAATACGACCACTCCCGTATCAATAAACATCTTTTGAAAAGGATCCAGAATTGCCCAGCCAAGAGAATTCGTTCCGACATCAAGTCCGAGGATACGACTCATAATTTTGTTCCTTTTCTCAAAAATGGAATTTGCAAAATTATTTTGTTGTGATAAGTTAATATCATCTTATCACAACAAGGCTATATGCCGAAGGTGATTACACCTGTGAGACCGGTTCGCCGGCCTCTTTTTTTGTACATGATTTTCAAAAAGTTTTTCTCAAGTTCTGCCGAATGCGGAGAGCAATTGATATACACGGCAGTCTTCATTTTATTTCCGTTTGGACGAATCGCCCCCTTAAATGGTCACAGAGAATGTGATCATTTGCCTGAAATAATGCGGTTGAGGGTCAACGCTGCCCTGGAATGATCTCAAGCCAGTAGTCATCGGGATCGGAAATGAAGTAGATTCCCATTTCGGGATTTTCGCAGCAGATGCAGCCCATGACTTTGTGTCTGGCATAGGCGGCCTCGTAGTCGTCCGTCTCGAAAGCGAGGTGGAATTCGTTGTCGCCGAGGTCGTAGGGACGGTCCATATCCCGCATCCAGGTCAATTCCAGCAGGTGATCGCCTTTGTCGCATTTCAGGTAGACGATGATGAAAGAGCCGTCCGGAGCGGAAATTCTCCTCGTTTCCTTCATATCCAGTGCTTCCGCATAGAAATTGAGGCTTTTGTCAAGATCGAGAACATTGAAATTATTGTGGATCATTCGGAATTTCATAGCAGGCACCCTCCAGAGGTTGTTTGCCGCAATATAGCTCCGGTCAGAAGAAAATTCAATCCCAAAAAGATACGGAAAACAGCGGAAAGTGAATCATTATAATTCCATCAACTTCTTCAATGAAGACAAAAAATCTGCCGGCGCCGCACGATCGCACAACGCCGGCAGAAGAAAACGAAATCCGCTTATTTCATCGCTTCCAACGCCGCCTGGAACTCCGGAAGTTTTCCGTAACGTTTTTCCAAAGCAGCTTTCGCAGCAGCGTCCGCCGCAGTGAGCCGGTCAAAGAAATAGGCGGTCATAAACGGCTTGTAATAAGTTTTCCAAAACGCATGATCCGCGGCTTCCCGCTCCGTTTCCGGCGTGAAGTTGCCGGTCATCATATCAAGATAAAATCCAGGCTTCTGAAGCTTCAATCGCCGTTCGAGACGCTGAATGAAAATGGTTCGGACCCGCGAATCGGAGAGATCGAACGGAACCTGCTTTCCCAGACCGTCCACCGCGGTAATGGAATCCGGCTTTACTCCGGTGATGGTCAAAAGGTCGCGATTCGGCATTTCAATCGAAAAGCTGTCGTTGTCCGGCGTAATTTTGCCGAGACGTTCGACAAAGGCGCGCAGATTCTTCAATTCATTCGGCAGGTCGCTGCCGAACGTGTTGAGCTGATTCAGAATCCGCATCTCCTCCGCACTCTCTCCCGGGACAAACGGGAACATGCGCAATTCAGAGAGATCGCGATTGAAACCGATCGTATTGCCGGTGCGGGCCGCGACCAGAAATGAATTCGCCACTTTTCCAAACAGCGGCCGCAGTTTCGGCATCACTTCAGCAAGACGTTTTGCCGCAACCGCTTTCGCTTCAGCATCCCGTTTGGCCTTCTCTTCGGCAAGACGCTTTCTTTCCGCTTCGGCCTGTTCTCTCTGCTGCCGCTCCCTTTCCAGCTTTTCCGCCAGCTCCCGTTCCGCCGCTTCCGCAGCAGCATGGCGTTTGGCGAGAGCCGTCGTAAATTCCGCATGCGCCGCCGCACGGGCCGGCGCCACGCGGGCAACTTCGTCCACTCGGTGAAACGCATTCAGGAAGGGACGCAGTGCGGTTTCTTCCTCCGGAGTCTGAAAATTCGGGAACTGCCGGAAGAAACGATCGGACTCTTCAAGAAATCCGACACGGTCATCCGGATTGCTCCTGATCCGTTCCATCAATTTGTCGATCGCCGCCAGATATTCGCGGCGCGTTTCGATTTTCGGCTTCGGCTGTTCCTCGGGTTTCTGACCTTCCGCCGGTTTCGGCGTTTTCGACAGGTCCGCCGGACCGGCCGTCTTGTCATCCGGTTTCCTCTGACCCGGATCGGACGGCAGATTCAGAGTCGGCAACTTATTCTCCTTACCCTGAATCATGGCCACCAGTTTGTCGCCATATGGCTGGATGGCAGACGGCAGTTTGTTCCCCGCCGCCAGAAAATAGAACGCTCCTCCCAGACAGCCCAGCGTAATCAGCAGCATAATCAGCGTGCCGATCGCCATCATAACCGTTTTTCCGATGTTGCGCTCTCCGTCTTCCTTTTCCTTCTTCTTTTTTTCTTTTTTCTTGCCTTTGCCGGATTCTTCCGGCGTTTCGACGGGGGGAGCTGCCGGTTTTTCCGCTTTCGGAACAACTTTCAAAGCAAGCGCATCATCATCCGACTTTTTTTCGTTATTTTTCTTAACTTCTTTATCATCAAGTTTTTTAACGTCCGTCACTTTTCCGGATGATTCCGCAGCGACCGAAGGCGCCGGTTTCGGCGCGGCAACGGGAGCCGCCACTTTCGGCGCAACAACGGGAGTTACCGCTTTCGGCGGCACCGCCTTCGGCACGGCGGATGGAACCGCCGGTTTCGGCGGATTGGCTTTCGGCATCGCGGCGGCCGGTCCCCTGGCGGCAAACGGAGTCCGGGCGCCTGCGGCGGCGAACGGAGTCTTTGCAGCTCCTCCGCCGAAAGGCGTCCGCGGAGCACCGGCATTCTGTCCCGCTCCCGGCAACCGGAATTTCAGCTGCGGTACCGCGCCGGCTCCGGCATGGACGCTGTTCTGCAAATATAAGTCCAGCGCCTTGATCAGCGTAGCCGGAGTCTGATAACGATCTTCGATATTGCGTGCCATCATTTTCATGATGATGGTGTTCAGTTCGTCCGGCAACTCCGGATTCACCTCTTTCGGCGGCTGCAGATTGCCGGCCACGTGCATCTTGGCAATCTCTTCCGCCGAATCGGCCACATATGGAAAACGGCCGGTCACAAACTGATAGAAGGTTGCACCGAGACTGTATATGTCGCTGCGCACATCAGTCGGAATGCCGGTCAACTGTTCCGGGCTGATATACTGCGGTGTGCCGAGAACCTCGTCCCCTTCACACGCCTCCTTGTCATTGATGCCCGCCACCCGTGCGAGCCCGAGGTCCGCCAGTTTTGCAAACCCGTTCGCGTCAAGCATGATATTATCCGGCTTGATATCCTGATGTACCAGCTTCTCATCCCGCCATGCGCATTCGAGCGCACTGGCGACTTCGCGGATGATTTTCGCGGCCTTGCGGAATTCGATCGTTTTCTCTTGTTTCAGAATCTCCTTCATGGTCTTGCCGCGGATATACTCCATGGCGAAATAGAAGATTCCGTTTTCTTCGCCGACGGCGTAAGCCTGCACAACGTTCGGATGGCTGATCCGGCCGGCGGCACGCGCCTCCCGGAAGAAAGATTCGACATACTCCTTGTCGTTCAGAAACTTCGCCTGCAGAACCTTCAGGGCGACCGGCCGGTCCAGCGAAAGCTGTCTGGCGAGATAAACTTCCCCCATGCCGCCTTTGCTGATCTCCTTTTCAATCAGAAAATCACCGATAACCGCACCGGGGGAGGTCGGAGATTCCGGAAAATCAACCTTTTCCTTGCAGAACGTACAGGAAACCTGATTTCCCTCCTCCGGTTTTTCCGCCTCAAACACCTTCTTGCATTTCTCGCAGTAAATCTTCATCACCATACCATATCGTTAACATTTTCCATGTATGAACCACATAAGCTATAAGGGGGAATATATACTCCGAACGGCGAAAATACAAATCTTTCAGAACATATGGGAAATGTTTTCAGAAGAAGTACCGGATAATCGCTTTACTACGCAAACCGGAGAGATAAGCTTCCCTGATCTCCTCGCGCTGCTTCAAATCAATCCGGCGCCGGATTTCCGGACTCAACGTTCGAAAATCCCCCCTGACCTCCGGCGTATGAGCCAGAATCCGCAGAAAAGAGACTCCATCCGCTGTCCGGATCGGACCGTAAACCTTGCCGACTTCAAATTCCGGCATCGCCGCGGCAAATTCGGAACGCAGTCGTTTCCGCTCGATTTCACCGAGATTCCCGCCGTTCTCCGCATCCGGACCGATGCTGTATTTCTTCGCGAGTTCCGCAAAAGCGTCCGGCGAAGCGGAAAGCTTTTCCGCGATCATCCGGCTTTTCTCCTCAAGTTCCGGGTCCGAAGGCCGCAGCATGATCATGGCGAGCTCGATTTTCTCCGGCTTCACGAATTCATCCCGGTGAGCCTGAAAATATTCATGAACTTCGCGCGGCGTGATGTTCGACTCCACCCTGATCCGGTCGAAGATCATCATCTGCAGGATAATATATTCCTCAACCTCCTTGCGCAGATCTTCGATCGTCGTCCCGGACTGCCGCAGTCTCCGGGTAAATTCCGAACGGGAGCGCACTCCCATGCGCTCGGCGATATTGTCGAGTTCCTCCTCGACAGCCTGATTCGGAATCGGAAACGGATTTTCCCGGAACTCCTCCAATACCAGAAGTTTGTCGATCCGGTCATTTACGGCTTTCAGCCGAATCTTACGAATTTCCTCCTCGAGCCGCTTGCCGGAGAATACGGCGTAAGCCTGATATTCGCTGTTCCGGGTCGTATTCAGGATATCCATCAGACTGATCGGCACGCCGTTTACCGAAGCCAGAATCGCGTTGACCTGCGGCGGTTCCTGCTTCGGCTTCAACACCATTCCTTCCTCCGCAAACAGCGGAGCCGCCAGCAGAAAGAGGATCGGAATGCACCAGCGGAATTTCACTTCATCATCCCTTCCGCCTGCTGTGCCGCGACCCGGCGCGAAGAACGGCGAGTTCCACGGCAGCACTCATGCTGCCCGGATTCGCCTTTCCGCGCCAGGCGATATCGAAGGCAGTTCCATGATCGGGACTCGTGCGGATCACCGGCAAGCCGAGAGTCGAATTCACGCCGGAATCAAACGCCAGCATTTTAAACGGGATATGCCCCTGATCATGGTACATGGTCACCAGACCGTCATATCTGTTCCGGATCGACTCCACAAACAGCGTATCCGGCGGAAACGGCCCTTCGATATCGATTCCAGACTTCCGCAATGCCGTCAGAGCCGGCTTGGTTTCGCGTTCATCCTCCAGCCCCATGCAGCCGTTC
>OLIW01002612.1_pt1 | contig 13015 bp, 18 predicted proteins | sample 1601321 | NCBI WGS metagenome assembly OLIW01 (sample SAMEA2452114, study PRJEB22498) | human gut metagenome | reverse complement strand
AGTATAAAAAATTGTTTGATTATGATAATATAGATTTAATTGTTGAAGACGATGCATTAATGGAGATAGCTAAAAAAGCCATTGCTCAGAAAACTGGTGCGAGAGGGCTTAGATCTATTATTGAAGACGTCTTGATGCAACCTATGTTTGAAGTGCCTTCAAATCCTGATGTAACAGGCATTAAAATTACTGCTAAATCAATAAATGGTGAAGAAAAGCCGCTCTATATTACAAAAAAATAAAGTCAAAATTTGTTTTATAAAAATCCGTACTAAAAAAAGTACGGATTTTTGAAAAAAAAGCTTGACAAAGCTTTTTTAATATGGTATAATAATTAAGTACTTGAAACTTATATATCGCGGTGTGGAGCAGCTAGGTAGCTCGTCGGGCTCATAACCCGAAGGTCGTAGGTTCAAATCCTGCCGCCGCAACCAACGTAAATACGTCCTTTGAAGCAATTCAAAGGGCGTTATTTTTTATATAAAAATCACTTCGTTTCCGTTATATTTCCTTTACACTTATGAAAAGATACTGAAATTCATAGTAATTTATAAATCAAATAGATATGAATGAAAGAAAATTTATAAAAAAATTAAGCAGTCAAAGTTAAAATGACTGCTAGATTTTTACGTTAAACAAATTTTACTCAGTCTTCTTTTTGGGATTAAGTTTATCGTCAATAACTTCAGAAGCGATTTCATCTGCTGACTGGATAGCATGCAGATAAACTTTAGTAGTTGTTGCAACGCTTGAATGCCCCAAGCGTCTGGAAACAGTTGGAATATTAACACCGTTGGCTATAAGTATTGATGCGTGGGTATGCCTTAACGAGTAGGGAGAAAAATGCGGCAGCTTATTTTTCTTCACGAACTTATTAGTCCAGTCGGTAAGACTGTCAGGGTGCATAGGCGTGGAATCATTCTTAATAAAAAGCCGTTTATTTCTGACAGTCTTTTTCGTACCGTCAGCAAGCGTAATTTCAATAAAATGATGCCATTTATCAGCTAAATCTCTGCGCATACTAATCCAGTATTCGTGATATTCATGTAACAATTTAAATATATCAGAAGAAAGTTTAATAGTACGCTGAGAAGTATCATTTTTCGGGCATTTCGTAATAATCCCCATGCCCTGAACATACTGACTTGTACTCTTGATATGTATTACTTTGTTTTCAAAGTCAATATCAATCCACTCAAGACCAAGCAATTCTCCACGCCTGATACCGCTGAAAATCAACAGATAAATAGCCGTTTTCCACTTTATGGGTTCCTTATCAAGCAGTTCAAGAACCTGCTTTACCTGTTCATCATCAAGGAAATCAGCTTCTTTGCGTTCAAGCTTGGGAGCTTTCATGTAGTTTTTGTCGGCTATGTTAATTGGCACAAGCCTGTCCCTTGCCGCCGGAGTAAGAATACTGCTTATTAACCTATGATGATGCAGTATTGTTTTACTGGAAAGTCCAGTTGTTTCTGTATGCAAGTTAAATAATTGATTTACCGGTATTTTAAGAGCATCAGCTATTTTTTAAGCGGATTCTGTACTTATCCTTTCGCTCTTGCAAGCAGCGGAAACAGTGGTTGAGGATAATCCACTTAATTCGGCAAGCCTTTTGTGTGAGATACTTTTTAATATAAGAATTTCTGAAATTTTATCCGAACATGCATATGTCCCAACACGCTTTATACCGTTTTCACGAAGATTATTGTAAAACTTCTGGAGATGATGTGACTGTAATTTGCTGAGCTTTATGTCGCCTATTGCTTTTTTCTTGCAGTCTGCTTTCAATAGCAGACTGCAAATCATGTTGAGGTGAATATTCGTCACCCGTATGCTTAGATGAAACAACTGATAACATGTCATCCATAAATTCATAATCAGATATATTTTTATTATCAAAAGTAATGGTACTATCACTGTTACTTTTGTTAATATTAAACTTGATAAAATCAAATTCAGGTTCGACTTGCTTTGAAGTGTTAATCATGTTTTTTATGTGTTTTTTATGAGCATAAGTTTGTATATTTTTTTATGCAATATTTTAGTTGAAACCTGTTGTAACAGTTCAAAATCATTTAAATTATCATGCATTAAATTCAAATTCAACGTTGGCTTCATCAGTATTTCCCCCTTCTTTTTTTATTTAAATCACTTATGATATTAGATATAAAGTGTTCAGTTGATTCAAAATTGGTATCATAAGTAGTAATAAAATGATTAAATTGTTCTGAGCGATTAGAAGCAATGATTATATTAACTTCACAGTTATACATGTATATAATCATTGCGGTTTCACTAAATTCTTCATCGTCATTTTCAAATCCATAAGAATGTATCTGATCATCTCCATGAATTAACGCTATTTATTATCATTTTTTATTATAACAAGAACACATTCATCTTTGTTATTAATAGAAGAAAACTTTTAAATAGATTTTCCATCTCGAATGATAATAATTGCAAGCTGATCTAACTTTGTACAATATTTATGGTGACGATAATAATAATCAGCATTTTTGTCTCTCTGAAAAGCTATCATATTCTTCTTTCCATTTTGTAAGCCTTCTAACATTTTCTCGGTTTTCTCTCTTTTTTTAGTTTTTTCGTTTTTAAACATAAAGTTTCCTCCTGTAAATTAAAGTGATTTTTATTGCTCATGATTTTAAAATTAATTAGTAATCATGACTGCTTTTATATTGTAGCACATTTTAGTTTGATGATCTTCCAACATTTTTGCATAAAAATACACAATGTTGGTGCACGATAAATCAATTACAGAAATAGCAAACGGTACTGCCTAATTACGCAGTACCGTTTGCTATTGTTAAATTTAATAAAGCTCGAAGGTCAATAATGTTATTTGTTAACCTTTGCAAGTATTCCATTGTACAACTTTCAATTTAATCAGATCTATATTAAAAACTTTTAAAAGCAAAGAAAATAATGAAGATCCGTTTGGATTAAATCGATTCTAACGAGATTCAAAAATTCTTTTTTAAATCGTTCCATTAATTCATCATTATAATCCATATCCTCATTGTCAAAGTGTTTATTTAGCAGAAAATTCAATGTTTTAACAGATGTCTTGCTGAATTGATAACGACCATTATATATTATAAAATCAATAACTCCATGCAATAAAATATTTAATATTGCTTCTGTTTTTTTATAATCATTATTAACAAAAGAATTCATAGTTGTTTTAGATTCGGGTTTGTCATCTGAATATAATTTTTCTAACTGAACAATGGAACATATCAAAAAAAGTGAAAAAATTACTGGAACAACGGAACATTTTGTAATATCACCTATACTTCAAAAATTCCAAAACACATTCTTTCGGAATCTTCCATCGGTTATCTATTTTAAAAGCCTCAATTTCACCGCTATGAATCAAATCAAGTAAAGTATTTTTACCAACTTTTAAAAGCTTCTGACACTCCTTAAAGGTCATAATATCGGGTATTCTTTCAAACATAAAATCGCTCCATTTCAAAAAATAATAGTTCAATTCGGTGTATAACCGCTTATTTTAGTGTTCATTGGTTTTCAGTAAAGGAATATTGTGGCGAATATTATTACCGTGAGTGTTATGACGAAGTTCGCAGCAGCGATTCGATCAACGATTACAGCTACAAACCTGAACCTATATTTTACGGTGATTCTAACAGATATTTTGGTGTTGAACTTGAAATCGACCTTGGCGGCAAGGAAAGCAATAACGCTGATGAAATACTTGAAATCGGCAATTATTTTGCTGAGAGTGTTTTTATGGGATTTTTTGATTTTCTTGAAGGAATTGATGATGTTGCGTCAGAATATGTAGGCGAAAAATCATTGCAGCAATTATATAAAAGTATTGCAACTGATTCCACAACATCATCGTGGGCTGTAAAGGAGCTTAAAAGCCGATTAAGGCAAATGAGCAACAGAGAACTGAAAAATGAATATTATGAAGTTTGTGATTGTTATAGCAGTCAAAAACTTCTTAATATATTTAAAAGTTCCATGAATTCAAGAGGAATTGATTACTAAAAATCAAGACAATGCGTATTATGCATACGCCGAAGTGATGTATTGATAAGCATAACTATAACCTGATTCCTCAAAGTTCAAACTGCATATCAAAGCAACCGTAAAATGCTGTAACTACGCTGGTTTTAGCCGCTTTTGCAATTATGAACTCCACGGATTCAGGTTAGATTTAAATTATATAAATAATTAAATTACATGGAGGAGAAGTTATGAAAAAACGTAATTTTAAGAGTAGACTTATAAGCGCAATTTCAGCAGTTATCTGTGCAATTACATTTTGTGCGGGTTCGGTAAACGTTGATATGTTTAACAAGGTTGAAGCGGCAAGTTCTTCAAGCAGGCTTACATATGGCGGATTATATTATGCAAATGTTGATTCAGACCATGACGGTGAATATGATTATATTGTAATTACCGGATATAATAAGTCGCTGTATGAATATACAACGGAAAGAGATATAACTATTCCAAGCGAAATTAACGGTAAACCAGTAAAATCAATAAGTAGTTCAGATTTTGATGGCATAAATCAGAATCACACCAAAGGAGTACATATATCATTAACTATTCCTGATAGTGTAATATCAATATACGGGATTGAAGCTCCCTCCCCGTTAAATACTCGTATGGGTTGTGGTATAAGATTTTATTGCTATGAAAATTCTTATGCGCATCAGTATGCTGTAGATGAAAATATCGACTTTACATTGCTGAAAAGACCTGTTGTTACTTACCCCTGTCACAACCACCACTAAGCCGATTACAATGACTACTGTTAAAACCACGACAAAGCCGATTACGACAACTACCACAACCACGACTAACCCTGTGACAACAACCACAACAACAGCTAAGCCTGTTACAACGGCTATTACCACAACCGCCACTAAACCTATTACAACCTTAAAATCAGGAGATTTAAACGGTGATGGTAACACAACTGCTGCGGACATTGTATTTCTGCAAAAATTCCTTGTACATGCAGCAAAATTGACCGATACGCAGTGGGAACTTGCTGATATAAATAATGAAGGTAAGATCAACGTTTTTGATGTAATTATTCTTAAAAGAAGAATGTTGTATAACTAAAATTAACAGCAGTCGAATTATACTCGACTGCTGATTCATTTTTATTAAAAATGCTTGAATATAGAGTTTCAAGAGGGGACATACGGAAGCTAGGTTTCTCCGAATAATTAAAGCCATTACTGTATCCTTATTTGTATTTGAATATTCAGTTTTTCAATAATTGTGCAGCCTTTTATTTTTTCACCGGATTCTATAGCTGATTTAATTGCCTGTTTGTCTAGCGTATAAGTGATTTTCTCTTTGAACCACTTGTGGTCAACAATGTTCTCGTCAACATCAACAGATTTTGAGTTGCGGCAACTAACTGCGACTCTTGGTGTAGAAAACCTTGTGCCCTCTAAAGATGCAGTCAGCCAGCGTTTCAAGCTCTCTGCCTTCTTCAAAGCAACTTTTTCTCTTTGAGCGAGATTTTCTCTTTCAGCTTTCATTTCCGTAACGTCAGATTCCAGATTTTTGATCCAGAGTGCTACATTTTCAAGCTTTTCATTTCGTTCCATCATTAGCATGGAAAGTCTCTTAAGGTCAATGATTTCTCTGGTTTCAACATCAACACACTCCTTAAGAGCAGCATTAATTTCATATAGTTTCATAATTTTTACCTCAATTCTTAATTTTTTTAGAAGATATTCAGTTATATTTTTGTATGGTGCTGAGAATATTCTCCGATTGGAATCACCAGACATAAAAGAAACGTTCATGGTTCAGGATTATCTCCCGAACCATGAACGCTCCTGTCACAATTCAAGTACCTGTAACTGTACTTAAATTATAGCTTATTTATTCAATTTTGTCTGTGCGGTTTTCTGTTCTATTTTTCATTCGAATTTATGAAGAAAGTGTTAACATAATTCGATAATTGCTCATCATTTGATTTTTCTGCAAAGTCAACAGCATACTGCCGGTATTTTTCAGATTCTGCTATATTTTCCATAAATGCATAAACTTTGCTTAATTCTACATAGATATATCCGATATTTGTATTGGAATTGTCCGTACAGCAATCAAGAGCCGTCAAAAGCAGTTCCTCTGCACTGTTATAGTTTTTTAGATGCACATTGCAGTGTAGAACAAACGTACAAGAAATGTGGCATCATTTTCACTGTTCAGATTATTTTCAAGCAAATCCGCAACAGACCATGAAAATGAGATAAGGTCGAACTTGGTATAGGCCGTTCCCCAGTATTCGCCGCATTCCAGATCTTCTGAAAGTTCATGTATGAACGGAGCACATTGCTCATATAGGATTGTTTTCTGCTGTTCTCTGACTGCCGCAGCAATTACCGAGTGCATCCAGTAAATATGCGTACGCTTTTCTGTATCATGTTCCAGCATACCGGCATTGAACAGCTTCAGCAGACTGTTGTTTTTCTTGATATTGAACCACTTTTTTGCCTTTGTAAAATTAAATTTAAGATTGGGAATGACGGAAACGTATGTGAGTATGGTCTTGTCAGTATCGCTGTATCTGACGAGCGAGAATAATATACACATCTGTCTGATAATCGTTTCATCATTGTGCATTTTTTCATGTTCACATTAAATGTCCTCTTCACTCATTTTGAAGCCTTTTTCCACAAGCTTTGTGTATATTTCAAACAGTGAAAATCCTTCTGCATAGGCAGCTTTCGCAATAAAAACTATCATGATAGTAAGTTTGGCGGTAAGTTCGATTATATCATTTAGAATCTCGTTGTCGCATTCCTCGAATTTATAGTGCCTGTAGAAAAGTTTGCGACAGCTATCAATAGAAAGTGGCTGTAATTCAAGAATTCTTTTAAATCCAGACAGTTCCCGGTAACGACTTGTAACGAGAATACGGCATGCAAGCTGACTCAATTTCCGAAGATATTCATCGTCCGATACTTCAATATTATCAACCACAAGAAGCATACGTTTTCCGTATTTGTCGGAGATATTCTGCATTTCAGTCCAAACCTCGTCAAGGTCGCGCTTCATGCGGAAAGCCCGTTTTATGGACATTCTGAGATCATTATTGTTGTACTGCACCCATGCGATAGCTTCAATGTAGCACTCATTGACATATTTTTCTCTGATCTCCGACAGAAATCTCTTTACAAGTTCCGTTTTGCCGAGACCGCCGACAGCAGTCACAAGCAGATTTTCTTCCTTTTTAATAAGAATGTCCTTCAGCGTATCAATATCATCTTCACGACCGATGATGTCAATACCATTTTCGGGTGATTCGGTAATATATTTTGGGTGCTTTGTCGGAGCGTTATCGGCTGAAAGCCGCATATATCTGACATCAATAAAGCCGGTTTTACTCTTAGATACAAGATAATCAGAATAATCAAGGCAGTCGAGAATACCTGCAATTGTTCTGGAAATATGATAATCGTCATCGATTTTTCCACAAAGCTGATTTTTTATTTCCAGCGGAATATTTTCTGATTTATTGACAATTTACAATTTCAGTTAGCTCTGTAAGTGAATTCTTTAGATATGGTAAGCAATTTTTCTCAATTCCTGACCTGAACAGTTCAAACCCGTCATAGGTGTGAAGTTTTTTCCGTACTTTGCTGTGAATCGGATTTGTTCCCGATGTTCTTTTTCTGAACTGATCATAATCAAAGATTTCAACTCCGGCAAATGAATATAAATTACCGAAAATCAAATTGAAAACGGCTTCTTTCTGAGTAAAATTCAGTGATGCCTTTAATTCATCGCAGATAATGCTGAAAGCGGTGTAAAAGAGTTTCTGTTTCATGAAGTATCACTCCTATTCTCTGATAGGATTATTATAGCATTTTTTGACAGCAATTTCAATCAAAAGCACAAAAAATGTTGATTGTTTTGCCAAAATGTTGTATAATTAAATAAAGATTAAATTTGTTTGGAATGGTGTAAATTCCTGCATTTGCTTACGGGTGTTCGGTAACACCTGACAGTCTGAAAATTACAAGAACTGTACCAATAGGATTGAGTGTTTGATTTAGACGAATTATAAACGGAGGCAATATGCAATTATCAAAAGAACAGAATGCTTTTATACAAAAGGCGTTAGAAAGAAATAATATATTAGTTGACGCTTGCATTGGAAGCGGTAAAACAACAGCTATTCAGCACCTTTGCAACGCATTTTCTAACCAGTTTCGTATTTTATATCTGACATACAACAAACTTCTGAAAATAGATGCTCAATCAAAAATCAGAAATCGAAATGTAACTGTGACAAATTATCATGGATTTGCATGGTCACAGCTTAACGCTGTTGGAAAAAAAGCAGGTATTCCTGATCTGATTCAGGTATATAATCAAACAAAGCCGCCAATGCCAAAGTATAACGTTTTGATCATTGATGAATATCAAGATATTGAGCAGGAGTTAGCGGATATGCTTGAATATATCAAATTACAGAATCCTGACATACAAATTATCGCTGTCGGTGATATGAAACAGAAAATATATGATAAAACTACAATTAACGTTGAGAATTTTATTCAATCGTTTCTTGGAAATCATATAGAACTTGAATTTACAAATTGTTTTCGTCTTTCTCCTGAACTTGCTTCAAGATTAGGCTTAATATGGAAAAAGAAAATTGTCGGTGTGAATGATAATTGTATTGTCGAAAACATGGACGAACACAGCGTTGTCAAGTTTCTTGCAAATCAGAATCCATCAGATGTTTTATGCCTTGGTTCAAGAACAGGCAGCATGGCAAATGTATTAAATGTACTTGAAAACGAGTATCCTGATAAATTCAATAAAAGAACAGTATTCGCAAGCATCAGAGATCGTGATTCAACAGGCGCTACTTATCCGAGTCCGACTTCGGCAATATTCACTACATATGACAGCAGCAAGGGACTTGAACGTTCTATATGTATTGTATTTGACTATACTGAATCATACTGGAAAATAAGAGTAAGCAAACCACAGCAATCATATGAAATTCTGAGAAATATATTTTGTGTTGCAGCAAGCAGAGGAAAAAACAGAATAATATTTGTTACAACCGATGAAGAGCAATTATCAGTTCAGACTCTTTCAGAAAAAACAGAAATGAACACTATTTTGGAAGATGTTGATATTTCATCAATGTTTGACTTCAAATATAAAGAAAATATTGAGGAATGCTTCTCCAAACTTTCAATATGTAGGTTGAAGTGTTCGGATAACAGTGTTATCAATGTCAACGAAAAAGATGAGCTTATTGATCTTTCGCCTTGTATAGGTATATATCAGGAATCGATGTTTTTCTCGAACTATGATATTAATTCTCAACTCGATTTCGTGTTTTCTCTTTATACTGATTTGGTTCATTTAAAAAAGAAAGAAATATACGAATTGTCACTTGAAGAAAAAATACTATTCCTTGTTTCACTTGAAACAAGGCAGCGAAGATACAGAACTCAGGTAAGCAAAAAACTTGTAACCGAAAACGAACAAAATCAACTATTTAATCGTTTGTCAACGGTATTCAAACGTGAGGAAAATATTCAGGTAGAGTGTTCTATTCCATTTCATGTTGATACAAAGACTAAGAAGAAGTTTATCGCTCGTGGACTGGCAGATGTGGTAAAAAATGATGTGGTCTATGAACTCAAATACGTTTCACAATTATCACATGAGAATTTTCTTCAATGTGCCTGCTATATAATTGCCTTGAAACTAAAGAAAGGGATTTTATGGAATACTAAAGATAACTCTATGTTTGAAATAACAATTCCGAATGTGGAAGACTTTCTTAATGCGACTGTCAGAGCAATCACAAAAAATCAAGTAAAAAAATATATACGACCTGCAACGCCGAATAGTAGAACTTTGCGTAACAATGCTGGTAATTTAAAAGCTGTTACGATTGACAACAAAAAACTTTCTGTGAATGATAGAGTTTTTCATATTAATCGTGGGGAAGGCATTATTAACAAAATATATTTTTCTGGTAAGTGTTTGTTGATCGATGTTCAGCATATAAGTAGTCCCAACAAAATAAATACCTATGATTTGATAATAAGTCTTGAAAGAGGATTTATAAAAATATGAATATCTGTAATTCATGGCATGGTTGCCGCAAAGACTTTGCCTTGCGGTATTGCTATAAAATTTAGAATAGAAGGAGAATTAAAATGACATACGGAAAATCCATTGAATTATTCCTTGTAAACGGTACTGCTGACAGCATCGTGACTGCGGAGCTTTCAAACTGGAACGGAAAGGCAATAAAAATTCCACGTATTGAAGTGGCAGCGTGCAAACGAGAAGACATCACACAGGCAGGTGTATACTTCCTGTTTTGCAAGGAGGACGATGACTCAAATTCTGTTTATATAGGCGAAGCAGAAAATGTAAAGGAACGTCTTATGCAGCATTTGCGTGACTATAATTCGGAAAAAGAAAAATATTACTGGAGTACAGCTATTATTTTTATAGGTAGAGATTTGAATAAAGCTTTGATTCGCTATCTTGAAAATCGATTTGTAGAAATTGCTAGAGAGCTTAAAAGATATCTTGTTCTCACAAAAAATACATATCGTAATACAGTTATGAAAGAATCCCAGATTGCAGCGATGGAAGAATTCATAGAAAATGTGAAGGTCTTGCTGGGAGCACTCGGGTTTAAAGTTTTGGAGCCTTTGGATAAGCCGGACAAAAGTAAAAATGATAGGTCAGATAAGGAACAGAACAAAGAGCTTAAACTTCATTTAGAACGTACAATTAAAGATGTTGGAAAAATAGAAGCTGATGGAATTCGTACGTCAGAAGGGTTTGTTGTTTTGCAGGGCAGTCATGTGTCACCAATTGATGATGATACAATTTCAACATCACTGAAAGAACAGAGAAAGAAAGCAAATATTGAATCTGGTATTTTAAAAGAGGATATTCTGTTTTCAAGTCCATCATATGCAGCAATGTTTGTGATTGGTAAAAGTGCAAATGGTTTGACAAGTTGGAAGACAAGTGATGGGCGTTCGCTGAAAGATATTGAAAGCAGTGAAATGATAGGTGAGTAAAAAATATTTATGAAAATTTATATTGATGCAGACGGCTGTCCGGTTGTAAAAAACACGCTGAAAATCGCAAAGGAATTCCATATTTTATGTGTTATTATTTGTGATACTGCACATCAGATTGAGCATGAAAATGCTGAAACAATTGTAGTGGATAAAGGTGCAGACAGCGTGGACTTTTGTCTTGTAAACTTGATTCAGAAAGGTGATATTGCCGTTACTCAGGATTATGGACTTGCGGCAATGTGCCTGAGTAAACGAGCAATTGTTCTCGATCAGGACGGTAAAGAGTATACAAATGAAAATATTTCGGGACTTCTGGAATTCCGTGCAGTTTCAAAGAAAATCCGCCAGAGCGGCGGAAGATTAAAAGGTATGCCGAAACGAACGATATCACAGGATATAGCGTTTGAACAAGCATTAAGAGAAAAAAACAGACTATCTGTATAAATATTATCAATTTCAATGCTTTTGAATGTAAGGAATATCAGTCGCATTTTAAGGTTTTGGAAACTAACAGGCATGAAGCGTTATCAGATAAACTGGACATACACTTTTTTGAACTTAAAAAAATAAAGTATTCAAAAAAGCATAAACCAATGGAAGATTGGCTGAATCTCATAAATGCAGAAACGGAGGGCGAGCTTATGGATATCGAAACTAATACACAAATCAAAGAAGTACGTGATACTATCGTTATACTTCGTGAACTTAATGCAGATGAAAAGGTAAAGCAAGAAGCTTATTATCGTGAAAAACGTCTTCATGATGAAGCTTCTGCTTTAGGGCACGCAAGGCGTGAAGGAATTGCAGAAGGACTAGAAAAAGGACGTGTAGAGGGTGCGGTTAAAAGAGAATCTGAAATAGTTGCTAATCTTAGAAATATAGGAATGACAGAAGAACAGATTAAATCAGTACTCAAGACTAACTGATTCTTGATGCATAAAAATAAAGCGGTTACACTTAAAATGTTAAAGTGTAACCGTTAATTTTTATATGATTCGTTTCCGTTATATTTCCGTTATTCCCGTTAAAACCTATGGCGTGACATGATAAGATATGAACTGATGGGCTTAAAAATGTGACGTATTTTAGCCATCTAATATAATCTATAGATAGTGGTGAACCAATATTAGCAACACTCATAACCCGAAAGTCGTAGGTTCAAATCCTGCCGCCGCAACCATAATCGCACCTAACGAATGATACAATCGTTGGGTGCTTTTTTATTGTAAAAAAGCCGAGAAATAAGCACTTTTCAGGCAATCATCAAACGATAACAGCCACAGTGAGGTCTAAATCACTGTGGCTGTTTGTCATTTTCCGGGTAAAATAAAACGATAGCAAGTTAACGTTTTCTTTTCGGAGTTATCGTTTTATGATTGAAAAAGAATATTAATGTTCCGAGTTCGTTTTATACTCAAAGAAATCAAAATCTGCATAATGCTGATGCTTTACTCTATCGGCACAGGTGATGCCAACCATAGTGCCGGTAAATTCCCCATATTTGCAGTATTCATCTGAAAATTTCGTAGTATCAAAGGGAATGCCGATTTTCGTATAGGTTTCGCCGTCATAGCTCCAGTAGAACTGAGAATGCCTTCCCGTAATCACAAGGCGGAAGTAGATGGGTACATCGTCCACCGGAATACGGGTGTTGACGAATTCTGTCTTTTCACCATTTTCCAGTTGAATGATAGAAATCGCACTCTGTCTCAAAGTCTCGCTGTAGTATTTCCGCAGATTGATATAATTCATGTTTTCATAATAGAGAATCAGTCCGGCGCTGTGCTGATGGACCTCCGGATGAAATTCCATCTTTGTGGTAATTGTTCCATAGACACTTGTCAGCTTTCGTGCCAGAATGCTGGTCTTATTCAGAGAAGTTCTTGCCTCCTGACCGCGGATTCTTACCC
>OLIW01002605.1_pt1 | contig 13052 bp, 10 predicted proteins | sample 1601321 | NCBI WGS metagenome assembly OLIW01 (sample SAMEA2452114, study PRJEB22498) | human gut metagenome | reverse complement strand
ATGCAGCTCCTGCCGGTTCTCCACAAGCGGGATCTCCAGCCTTGCTGCCACAGCACAAAAAGACGGAATCCCGGAGAATATCTCCCCCTGATATCCCATCTTTTTCAGTCTTTTATAAATATAAATTCCTGTCGAATACACGGTCGGATCTCCAAGCGTCAGAAAGACCAGATTCTTTCCTTCTTCCAGAAGCTCTGCCGCCCTTCTTGCACCCTCATCATGTATCTCTTTCAGGAGCTTTTTTTCTTTGATCATTGGCATGGGAAGATAAAGCCGCAGCTTCTTTTTCGTCTCCGGCTCTGCCTCACACGCAATTCGATATGCCAGACATTCTTTTGCAAATGTCTCTTCTTCTCCCTCTTCCAGTTCCGGTTTCTTTAAATCCGGACTGCCAATTGGAAGTACCAGTACCTGACACTCTTTAATCGCACGGATTGTCTTTATTGTCACAAGTTCCGGATCTCCCGGACCTACTCCTGCAAGATCAAATCTTCCTGCCATTTTTCGTCATACCTTTCTTTTATCCAATCTTCTTCCTCAATTCATCTACAAGCGACGTCTTCCCCAGAACTCCAAGCTCATCCGAAAACATCAGCGCCCCAACCTTCATCTTCTCGCCGGCGCGCTTCACCAAATGATACTCGATCTTCTCCATCACGGTCCGCATCGTCTCTTCCAAAAGCCCTTTTGCTTCCAGAATTTCCAATGCTTCCTTCGTCGTAAAACACTCCATCAGAGCACAGACTGTCTCCCGGTCTGCCCCTGCCATTGCCGCATGGACGGCAAGCACTTCCATTCTTGCATCTGCCTGTCTGGAATGAGTATTCATTACACCTGCAGCGATCTTGACCAGCTTTCCGATATGTCCTACAAGCAGCAGGCCATCCATCTTCAGCCGCACGCCGTCATCAATCGCATCCCCGATATAATTGCTGCACTTCACCGCAAGCTCCTGGTCATATCCAAGCGTCTGCCTTAGGAAATCATTTCCATAATTTCCCGGTGTCAGATAACAATACCGGTGACCTTCATCACAAAGCATCTTCATTTCCAGGAAAATAGTCTGCGTCAGTGCCTGTTCACTCATCGGTTCTACGATCCCGGATGTTCCGAGTACCGAAATCCCGCCTTCGATCCCAAGTCTTGGATTAAACGTTTTCTTCGCGATCTCCACGCCCTCCGGAATATAGATCAGAATGTCCGCACCGCCATCCCATTCATATTTCTCAATCTGGCTTTGCACCGCTTCCCGTATCATCTGCCGTGGCACTTTGTTGATTGCTGCCTCTCCGGCTTCCTGCTCCAATACCTTCCGTGTAAAGCGCCCGACTCCGATCCCACCATCTAAGGTCATTCCTTTTTCCTTTTTTTTCGTGACCTTGGCGTAAACGAAGATCCCGTTCGTCACGTCCGGATCATCTCCGCTGTCCTTCTGAATGGCACAGCTGACAGATTCATTTTCTCTTTGGATCTCTTCTACTTCCAGATACAGTTCGATCCCTTTCGGCGTCATAAGAGATACCTGGCGGACTTCCTCCCCTGAAAAGAGCATTGCCGCTGCCGCCTTTGCCGCTGCCGCAGCACAGCTTCCCGTTGTGTATCCGCACCGCAGTTCTTTTTGATTTTTCCACACGACCTGCATCTTGTCCATTTCCATTTCGTCTCCTTAGTATTCGATGCCTTTCCTTGCCCGGATTCCTTTTTCAAAAGGATGCCGTACCATCTTAACTTCCGAAATATAATCTGCCAGCTCCAGGATCTCATCTGACGGATCCCGTCCGGTCAGAACCACTTCCAGATTGTCCGGTCTGTCTTTTAAGAACTGCACCGCCTCTTCATTCGGGATCAGTCCATACCGGTATGCCGCCATAAATTCATCGATCACAAGCATATCATAATCCCCTGTGCTGATTTTTCCCCGGATCGTATTCCACAGCCTGCCATACATCTCTCGGACTTCTTCCTGTTCCTTTTCGGAAAGTGTCTTAAAAAATCCATAGCTTTTTTCCAGATGAAGTACCTCGATCTCCGGGATCTGATCCAGAATCTTCAATTCTCCTGAAAATTCATTTTTTAAAAAACGGGCAAACAGAACCCGCATACCGCTTCCAGCTGCGCGAACTGCAAGCCCCGTTGCCGCCGTCGTCTTTCCTTTTCCATCTCCACAGTAAATGTGCAAAAGTCTATTTTTCATATGATTCCAGCAGTTCTTTCATCTTCCGGTTGGTTGTCCCAATCACAATTCCTGCATTTATCACCTTTTTACACTGCCTGATCATCTGCTTTGCCCGTTCAAATGCACGGTCACTTACCGGCTCAAATGGCTCTTCCTCGATTACGCTGACCGCCAGATGTTTTGCCAGATGATAGTCGATATCATTAGTATACAGGATTCCTGCCGAAAATGGAATCTTTGCTTTCTGAAGGTTTCGGTAAACAGGGATTCCACAGCCTCCGCAAGAGATCACAAATACTTCAGCCTCTCCTTCTGCCTTTGCAAGCTCCACACTTCCGAACACCGGATCAAAATGCCCGTTGTCGATCTCATAAAGTTTCTGGATAAAATCTTCTTTAAAAATCGCCTCCGGCTCTCCATAACCGAAAATCGTATCTCCTTTAACGCAAAGGATCTTGTCCGAGATCTTCTGTGCCAGATCGATCTCATGAAGTGACATAATGACCGTGATCTGCTTTTCTTTCGCCATATTTTTCAAAATAGTAAGCAGCTCCAGCTTATAACGGATATCCAGAAAAGAAGTGGGTTCATCCAGGATCAGGACCTCCGGTTCCTGACAGATCGCCCTGGCCAGAAGAATCCGCTGTCTCTGCCCGTCACTGATCGCCTCAAAACTTTTTTCTGCGTATTCTGTTGCATGGACAATTTCCAGTGCTTCCCGTGTCTTCTTTTCATCTTCACGGGTTAATATCCCGAGCCGTCCCGTGTAAGGATACCGTCCTGCTGCTACGACCTCATAGCAGGTCATCAGCTCCGGCTTTGCCCGCTGTGTCAGCACCACTGCCATCCTGGTTGCAAGCTCTTTGTAAGATAAGTCTTTCAGATTCTTTTCACCGATCGTCACCTTGCCTCCAATGAGCGTAAGCTGCTTGGTAATACTTTTTAAAATCGTAGATTTCCCGGAACCGTTTGGTCCGATCAGTGTCAATATCTCACCTTTTTTAATCTCTGTACAGATATCATGGATCAGTACATTTCCATGATATCCGACAGAAAGATCTTTCATCTGAAAATAGCTGTCACTCATATTTATTTCCCTTTTCTTCCTTTTATCATCATGAAAATTACGATCGGTGCACCAAAGATCGAAGTCACAGTACTGATATTCAGCTCCAGTGGTGCAAATGCCATACGCGCGATCAGATCACATCCCATACAGAATACCGCCCCGCCAAGGAATGTTGCCGGTATTACAACCAGCGGTTTTGCCGTCCCGAGAAGATGCTTGATCAGGTACGGAACTGCGATTCCAACGAATGAGATCGGTCCTGCAAATGCAGTCACACATGCGGAAAATACACTTGAGAGCAGAATCAGAAGCACCCTGAACACACGGATATTGACACCCATGCTCTGCGCATACATTTCCCCAAGCTGATACGCTCCGATCGGCTTTGACAGAAAAAAGGTAAGGATCAGTGTGATTCCTACCATAAGCGCTGCTACCTTTACATTGCTCCAGCTCATACCGGAAAAGCTTCCCTGAGACCAGTTATGCAGGTTGATGATGTTGGAATCGTCAGCGAACGTTACGACAAAATCCGTCACAGCGGAGCAGATATAACCGATCATAATTCCGCCAACCAGAAGGGTTGCCATATTCCGGATCTTCCTTGCAAGAAGCAGGATAAATCCGATAGAAAGCATGGATCCGGTAAATGCTGCAACAATCAGTACATAGGATGATACAGAGGTATAATATTTTAAAAAGATGATCATCGCCAGAGCGACCATCATCTTTGCCCCCGAAGAAATCCCCAGTACATAAGGACCTGCGATCGGGTTGGAAAAAAATGTCTGCAATAAAAATCCGGAAAGGGCAAGCGCCCCTCCCAGAATCGCTGCCATCAGAACACGCGGAAGACGGATTTTCCAGATAATGTTCATCTGCACCTGTGTTCCTTTTTTCAGAAACAGGATCCGTAAAATCTCAGGAACCGAGATCTGTACATTTCCGGTATTGATGTTCAGCACTACGATCATGCAAAAAGCTGCTGCCAGCACCGCAAATACTCCCAAATATCTTGTATTCCTTTTCCAGTTATTTTTCATTCCTGCCTGTCCCATTTTCTTCTCCGTTTTCTATTTTACATGGTATAAAAATGTCATCTTGCTTTCATCGCCGCCTGTCAGCATCAGATTCATATCCGTGATCAGTTCCCCGACGATATCGGTTGCCTGATACAGATATTTACCGGTACACCATACATTTCCTTCTTTGACTGCTTTGAAATCAGAAAAAAGTGCATCTTTTTCTTCCAGATCCTTTACACTGTTGATTGGATTATCAATACTTGAATTATAAATCAGATAATCTGCATCCGCCGCCTGTGCGTAAAACTCTTCCATTGTAAGTTTTACTGCTGAAGTATTACTGTCATCGCCGGTCAGATCATCGAATACATATCTTCCACCGGCAAGTTCGATCATTTTCGGAATATAATCATCACTTCTTCTTACTACCACCGTTCCGTCACTGCTTACATAGAAAAATGCAACCGTCTTCTCGGTATTCTTAAAATCTTTGAGCGCATCGACATTTTCCACCTGCTTTTCAAAAAATGCATCCGCTGCATCTTCTTTATTCAGCATTGCTGCATAAAGTTTGATCCATTCCGTTCTTCCAAGAGGATGCGATTCATAGCTGGACCGGTCGATCATCACCGGGATATCCAGAGATTCGATCATCTCCTGTACCTTCGGTGTGTGAAGGATCATGGTCGATTCGATGGCAAGATCACAGTCCTCATCTACCAGCATCTCATAATCCGGTTCACTGTATTTCCCGGCAAATTTCATTTTCCCGTCTTCCATCGCTTTGACCGCATTCTCAATGTACCATCCGGAAGCCTGGGTACCTGTCATTGTGATATTATCCAGAGAATCTATCGCATTAAAAAGTGCCATCGCAGATGTCGCCGCAAGATAAATATGATCCAGCGGCTGCTGAAGGATCACGTAATCCTCATCAGCTCCATCCGGCACATCCTGGTCCTCCGGGACGACCAGAAATTTTGCATCGTCTTTGATATCGATCATCTTATAGCCGTCTTTGTAGTAATATACCTGAAAACCTTCGGCGTATTCCAGATCCATCGTGGATTCATAGGTGAGTCCGTCAATCTCCGGACCTTTTTTTTCTTTGGCACTTTCTTTCGTACTGCTGCTTTCTGTTTTTTTTGTATCTGTTGTATTCTTTTTCGTCTGCCCGCATCCGGTCAGTGCTGCCGTCCCAAGCAGCACTGTACTTAAAAGAATACACCCCAGACGCATCGTTCTCTTTTTCATTTTCTACCTCTGTATGTAACAAATATGGTACATGATCTCTTTATCTGCCGGAAATTCCGTCTGATTTTCCTTTAAAATCATGTATCTAGTTCTCTGTAGCAGAATCCGCACTGTCTGTCAGGCCAAACACTGCCTCGTAAACCTTGCTCCACTCTGCTTTTGCATCATCCTTTTCCTCATCTGCTGACCGGTCAACGATCATCGGAACATCCAGAAGAACAAATTTTTCTGCCAGCTCTTCGTATCTCTTCTGCTGATCCTCTACAGACATTTTCTTCTCGTTCTTTTCGTCCGGAAGAATTTTATTTGAAAGAATCGCAAGATCACATTTGCTCTTCATCAGCTTTTTGTTTTCCGGTTTCTTATAGGTTCCTGCATAGATGATCTTCTTGGCTTTCATTGCTTTTGCAATGCCTTCTACCTTACAGTTCTTCTGTTTTACACCTACTGATGTAATCTGGTCTGTTGCATTCAGCTTATCCAGGATTTCCAGTACTTCCTCAGAACCTACATATGCAGACTTCTTTGGCTTCTGGATCACGATCATCTCTTTATCAAGTCCTGCCGGAATCTCTGCGTCTTCCGGGACGATCAGATAACGGACGATCTTTGCTTTGTAAAGCGCAAGCTGTTCTTCCTGTGCCGGTGTCAGTCCGGAATCTGCAGTGTCTTCTTTATCCGTACTTTCCGTGCTCTTGCTGTCTTCTTTCACATTCTTCTGTTTCTGGTCGATTTCAAGAAGGGTAATGCCCTGATCATAATGATAGATCTTGAAGTACTCTGCATGCTCTACCTTTGTCTCAGACTGATAAGAAAGTCCCATAATCTCCGGTGCTTTCTCATCCAGTGTATCTGCACTTAAATTGGTCTCTCCACTTACTGTAGTTCCGTCTGCTTTTGCTGCAGCACTTAAGTAAATGAAAATCGAATAGCTGATTTCATGCGCTGTTGACATCTTGGTTGTCATACCGATGATCGTATTGTTCTTGTTCAGTTCTACCGGAATGACAAATGTAGACGTACTTCCGGTTGCTGTCGGATAATAGGTATTTCCATTCGCCTTTACATAGCCATAAGAACCACTGCTAAATACAATGGTAGCATATGCCTGACCGCCTGTCACGGTAATCTTGGTACAGCTGATGCTGACCTTTCCGGTTCCGCCTGACCAGGAGAATTTGTCCGGTGTATAGACACCGTCTGCAAGTGTTGTTGCACTGTTTACACGGGCAGTTCCACCATTTAAATCTGCCTCGTATTTGGATTCTTTGTCCGGGGTCTGGTTTGTGCCTGTATTGCCGGAATTATTTCCGTTGCCGGAGTTATTATTTTGGTTGGTGTTATTGCCCTGGTTGGTGTTGCTATTATTTCCAGTGTTTCCATTTGTGGAATTGTTATTGTTCAGGTTCTGCATGCTATCAGATACAAATGTCAGTGTACGGTCATACCATAACTGATTCTTATGTGAGAATGCCGCTACTGAAATTCCTGTGTCTAACAAAGAAACCGGAATTGTATAGGTATACCTACCGTTTTCATCCACAACATAAGGAATCCACTTGGACTTATCTGCAAGCGCTGCTTCTGCACTTGTTCCTACATACAGATACTCATAACCTGTTCCACTTAAAGTAATCTTTGCTGTCATATTTCCATCTTTTGATGTAAGAATACAATTCGTAACCTTAAACATTGATGAACTTGAAGTTACATTCACTTTATAAGAGCCATCACTTACCTGAACATATTTGGTCATTCCTTCTGTCTTAAATGTTAATGTACGGTCATACCATTTATCACTTTTTTTCCCATGCGCTGCAATCCGAATCCCGGTATTCATGCTCTCCACTGGCACTGTAAATACATATTTTCCTTCTGCGTTTACAGAATACCCAATCAGTTGATCTTTCGAAGCACTTGCCGCAGCTTCCTTACTTCCCATATATAACTTATCGTATCCCGTTCCACTAAGTGTAATATCTGCCTGCATCTTGCCACCAACAGAAGTCAGCACGCAGTTTACTACACGAAACATTCCACTAGCTGAAGCTGCATCAACATCTACTACATACTTTCCAGTATCCAGTACGTTCTTGTTCTCATTTCCCGGTTTCTGTTCTTCACCGCTTCCGGTTCCCGGCTTGCTCTCTCCAGAATTGCCTCCCTGCCCTGGCTTTTCTTCATCATCTTTTCCGCTTTCTGTCAACTTTGGAATAGTCAGAAAACAATCCTTTTCTGTATACCATGTATATTCTCCAGATTTATCTTTATCACCCGGAACAAATGAAATCTTCTGTCCTGCCTCTTCAATCGGACGTCTGAAAACAAATTCATAACCTGAATCTTTTTTCGTTCCCTTTACAACTTTATCTTCATCTACTGTTCCAGCTTCATTAGATACAGCTTCTTTTTTCCCAATATAAATTACTCCATAATTAACACTTGCAGTTGTCAGCGTAACTTCCAGTTGATTATCCACAACTCTAACTGATGAGCTTGCATCATTGAAAATTCCATAATTACTCTCAACGCCACCTGCTTCCTGCGCCTTCACTTCCCCGGCATTTCCCGCTGTTTCTTTCGACTTAACCTTCTGCTACTCTGCAGCCTTCTCTTCGCTTTTTCCGTCTTCGCCCGCTTCTTTCTTCTCTGCCTCGGTTACATTCCCTGTTGTCGCATTTTCTCCTGCTTTCGGCTCTTCCTGACTCTTCTGATTCTCGTCCGTTCCCTGCCCGGCAGTCGTTTCTTCTTCCTGTCCAGTCACTTCTTCAGCCGGCTGCCCTGTAGCATCTGCCGCACCAATTTCCCCGTCCGTTACTTCTACGGTCTGCTGACCTGATTCTGTATTTTCTACTCCTGCTACTGCACTGTCCTCAGCGTAAGCATAAGAAACCGGTGTAACCGACATTGCAACTGCCATGAAAAGTGCAAGAAACTGTTTTGAATCTCTCTTCATAATCTAACTCTTCCTCCTGATGTCCTGATCTTCTGTCGCTTGACGGCTCGATGATGTACATTCGCCAAATTCAGCTCCTTGTGCAAGCACAAATATGCACTTGACTCATCGTATGCACAAAAAAATCTGCTTCCTTTTTCCTGAAAGCAGACTTCACCTACACCCTCTGCCACCGGAACTATTCTCCGTATATATGGCAGCACAAAAATCCTGCTTTCATACTCTGTATGAAGCAAGATATCATTTCTTTGTGTATGTAAACGCGCTTTCATCGGAAGCAATTTACTCTCTTTCAGCAGGTCTCCTGGCTTATGGATCTTAACAAAGCTGCACCTTCTCACATTTTTATGCAATGGCATGCCGCCGCTTTGCTCCTCATTTACAGTGACCGGATCGCTCAGGACTTTCACCTGATTCCCTTTTAAGCCGACCAGAAATTTTTCTGTCGGGCACTGAAAAAGTACCTTTATTTTTTCTTACTCACTATAACAGATATGTTTCTTCTTGACAAGAGTCATCTTTCCTGGTTTTTTCCCCTGTTTTTTCCGAACCCCATTAAAAATCCCGGAAGTTTTTGTTTCAAAATCGGCACCTTAATGACTATATGTTTATAATAATTTCATACCGCTCTTTTACATATTTATATATAGAAAGCGAAGGGTATCGAAATAAGCAAAAAAGTACCAGTGAATGTATGGAAATTCTCTAAAATGAAACAATGCAGCCGCCAGATCGACGACTGCATTGTCTTATGCTCTTTTTCATACAATTTTATTTTTTCGCTGCCTCAAAATTACGATGAAGTAATTCGTGGGTTTTACCTTTCAAAAGTCCATCATATAATGACAGAATCAGCGGATTCTCGTTCGACTTCTTGATCTGCGTATTGATATCGGTATCATACAGACCTTTGCTTCTGGCTACCCTGCTTCTCGGACCTGCCGGGACTGGCTGTCCGCCGCCCATGATACATCCGCGCCTGCATGCCATAACCTCAACAAAATCATAATGTACTTCGCCATGTTCGATTGCTTCGATCAGTTTACGTGTGTTTCCGAGTCCGCTGACAACAGCAGCACGAACAGTAGCATCTCCAAGCTGGATCTCGGCTTCTACAACACCCGGCTGTCCACCAGGATTGCGGACAATCTTGAATGCATCCGGATCAGGGTTACGTCCGGTTACAAGGTAGTGAGCAGAACGAAGTGCTGCTTCCATAACACCACCTGTTGTTCCGAAGATAACACCGGCACCGGTCCATTCTTTCATCAGAGGATCGCATTCACGATCAACCAAAGAAGCAGGATCAATATGTGCAGAACGGATCATGCGGGTAAGTTCACGGGTTGTAAGTACAATATCTGTCTCGTGTCCGGCATATTCACCATAGAACAGTTCCATGTTGCTTTCACCTTTTTTGGCTACACATGGCATGATAGATACAGTAAACATATTTTCCGGTTTCACACCGATAGATTCTGCAAAATAACTCTTCATGACAGAACCGAACATCTGCTGTGGTGACTTGGCTGTTGAAAGCTGTGGCACCAGATGTGGGTACTGTGATTTAAGGAAGCGCACCCATCCAGGGCAGCAGGAGGTAAACATCGGACGAAGATTTAATTCGCCTTTTGTAAATCTCTGCAGGAATTCATTTCCTTCTTCCATAATAGTAAGGTCTGCTGTGAAGGAGGTATCGAATACATAGTCAACACCCATTTTCTTCAGAGCATCCATGATCTTGCCGACAGTTGCTTCTTCACGGGAAAGACCAAGAGCTTCACCCCATGCAGCACGTACAGCAGGAGCAACCTGTGCAACAACAACTTTCTTGTCATCAGCGATTGCATCCCATACTTTCTCTGTATCATCACGTTCGCGCAGAGCGCCGACCGGGCAGTGGGTAATACACTGACCGCACAGAGAACAGGAAACTTCGGAGATCTTATGGTTGCCGGTTACATTAATGGTAGTACGGGAACCAGTACTTGTTACATCCCAGATATGTAAATCCTGGATCTTGTCACAGACCTGGATACAGCGCATACACTTGATGCATTTCTGTGAGTCTCTGATCAGCGGAAATTCTTTATCCCAAGGGAATTCTTCCAGACGCTGCTTAAATGGTACTTCGATGATGTTCAGGTCATTGGCAAGACTCTGCAGAGTACAGTTACCGCTTCTGACACAGGTAGCACATTTGCAGTCGTGCTGGGAAAGGATCAGCTGTACAGTCTGTCTTCTGGCTGTACGAACCTTTGGGCTGTTTGTATGGATTACCATACCTTCTTTTACTACGTTGTTGCAGGAAGTTACTAGTCGTTCCATTCCCTCAAGTTCAACAACGCAGACACGACAGGCTGCGATCTCGTTGATATCTTTCAGATAGCAGAGCTTTGGAATCGGGATATCCGCCATTTTGGCAGCATCCATGATGGTAGTACCTTCCGGGACAGATACGTTTATATTATCAATTGTAAGATTTACCATAAATATTGTATTTCCGCTGTTTGTTATATATAAGTTACTTGCTGAAACACAAATCCATTTTGCCATGTCGATATTGTCTAGCATTTCTTGTTTCATCTTTTCTACATTAGCACCCGCTTTTACTTTTACTGCAACTGCTGAATATGCTTGTGAAGACATTGATGGTTCTGATACAACAAGTGTTTCTACATTTTCGTTTGATTGCAAACCTGTATAATCTTTTACAGCTACGGCATCACTTACATCAATTTTAGCTGTTTCTAAATCTGGCAATTCATCTCCTAATTTATTATAGATAGATTTAAACATTGCCTTCATTTGAGAAGCTGTCTCTATTGTACTACTTTCTCCTTTTGTTTTTTTACTATTTCCTACAACTACTCCTATTGTAATTGCAAGAACTACGATTACTGCAATAACTATTGCGATAATTGTTTGTTTTTTCATAATTTTAAAATTCCTTTCTTTTATTTTTTACTCTACTTATACTTTAACATATCCAAGCATATAAAGTAAATAGATTTTTCTAATTTTATAATTTCTTATCACTTATTGTTTCCTTTTATAAAAAATCCCCTGCACCAGACATAATTTTTTCCTTCGTCTGTTGCAGAGGATTATCTTCGAATGGCTATTTTACTTCAGCAAGCCATTCATGGCATTGTCTAACATAGAAAGATCTTTCTCACCAACCTCTACATTTTCAATCCATGTCTTGAATCCACTAAACCTTTCTTCTTGGATAAGTGAGTAAGACAGGACCAACTTTTTCTGGTCCTCGAGTTTTTCAGGTGTTGTATTCTCATCTTTCAGGCATTCTTTCAGCCTTAGAAGAGCTACATTAAAAAGAAATCGTCTGTTATCCTCTTCAATCTGAAGCAGCTTTACATAGCACTCCCAACCACCTAAATTTTTGTTTTCATTCTTAAACTTACTGATCTGATAACGATGATAAACCTGTTTTACGATTGGTAACTCTGTAATTTTCATTGCTACTTCTTTTAATATCATCTGCCGATATTGATAATCTGACAAAAACATTTTTAATTTCATACTCCTAACCTCTCTTTTGTTAGTATAACATCTGCCTTGCACTTTAGTTGCCATTGTCAATTTGACTTTGGTATTCAACAACTTTTTGTACAATTTTATATTTTACTATATTTTACATAAAATGTCAATTAAAAATCAATACAAAATGCTAATATGCAAGATTTTTTCATCTAGCATATTAGCATTTTAATCTTTATATTACATTATATTGTTTCAAAATAAGTTCTATATCTGTTCCTTCTATCTTTTTTAGAAGTTCTTTCACTGCCATTCTTTGTGGTAAATTCATATCCATATCTGTTGCTTTCTTGCCATCTCTAAGTTTTACAGTTGCATTCAACAAATCTCTTATATCATACACACTGCCCCATACTTCTGGCACGCCTCTATCTACATTTAACAAAGTGTAAACGGCTTCCATTGCTGTACGTATAGAATATTCTGTTGTAAATATTGTATCTCTTTTAGTTTCTGCAAATTGTCCTAAGAATGCAAAATTTACACTTCCATTTGGTACAACAAGCGGTCTATCTCCATCTTTTCTTGGCATAAAGAATGCTGTTATATATGGCATCATGCATGGAATTGTATTTGCACTTTTTTCTGCCATATCTTCTATTTGATTTTCTGGAACTCCAATATGGTATAGCCATTCCATACAAATTTCTTTTCCTGTACATTCTCTCATTGGCTTTTTAACAAAGTTTCCTGGCTTATCTGTAAATAATCCATAAATCCAGCCAACTAATTGGTCTTTGGGTTGACTTCTAAATTGTGGCTGGCGGTTAAATGTCCAGCTTAATAACCAGTTAGAATCTTTACATGTTACTATTCCTCCAGTTACAACCTTTCCACTAAATGGATCTCTCTTACATATTTTTTCTACATAAGGTGGAATTCTTCCATCTAAAGTAGTTACTGTTGCACTCATCCAGTTTGTTGCTTCAAAATCGTCGCAGAATTTATCCGGATTACCATACTCACCATTCTTTGCCTGTGCAGCAATATTCTTCCACAAATCCCACGATG
>OLIW01002600.1_pt1 | contig 13059 bp, 15 predicted proteins | sample 1601321 | NCBI WGS metagenome assembly OLIW01 (sample SAMEA2452114, study PRJEB22498) | human gut metagenome | reverse complement strand
GCAAAACATATGCTATAAGCTTATTCTAACCAGCCTTGCCCGATACTATTAATCGATAAGCAGTGCCGCATCCTCTTTCACATCGTCCGGATTCACCAGCATATCACGGTACGGACTTGAAAGCTGTGCTATTCCTGCAGCAATAAGCTCTGCAAATGCAACCGCCCCCGCATATTGAAGATGTGTATTGTCTGTCTTTCCATCAGGAAAATTCTGATATTCTCCCGGTGCCAAATGCATGAACCACTTGCGGCTGGCCATGTCCCCAGCCTTCTCTATCTTCCTGCGGCTCATTGTGCACAGGTCAATCACCGGCACGTCGCACTCTCTGCCGACCTCCAACATTGCTTGAGGGTATGTAAGATGTGTGTTATCAACAAGCTTTCCCTCCGACGCAAACAGACGTCTGTATAAAGGTGTTATAAGGAGCGGATATGCCCCTACATTCTTTGCAGTGTTTATAAATGTCCTAAGATTATCCTTAAATGTAGTCTGCGGGTCTGTATATCTTAATGGGTCATTCTTCTCATCATTATGTCCAAACTGGATAAAAAGGAAATCACCCTTGTGAATATTTTCCTTGATAAATTCCAATCTTCCCTCATCTATGAAGCTCTTCGTGCTTCTTCCGTTTTCAGCGCGATTGACAATAAGTATCTCCTTCTTCACAAATAACGAAAATCCCTGTCCGATACCACACTGTGGATAGCTTGTAAAATCATTCTGCTTCACCGTTGAATCCCCTGCCCAGAAAATTCTAGGCATTTCCGACAATAATGCCATATTATATTCCTCTTTTCCAACCGGTTCTGTCTCAATCAGTACTCCTCATCCATACTGTTCTCACCGCTTACCCGGTTATAATATTATTTGAATCCTTAGTCAGCTGCAAGCTCAATGCCATTCGTCTCACGTCGTCTTGTCAGGCTTGTAGCAATTATAAAAGCAAAAATAGCGTATTAATCTGTCTTATGACAATTTTTCCGTATTTTTGTACCACATACATTGTTATTTTACTACATTTACATTGATTTTTCAATCTCCATGCTAGCTTTTAATATGGCTTTAATACTTTACATAATAAAACATGGTGCTATAAGAAATCCACGTTCCAGTCAACAAAACAATCCACTCAGAAATGCAAATAATTTCCACCAAAGCTGCCATTTTCTTACAAAGCATTTCCACGGGACATCCTAACTAACAGCTTTTATTTCCGACTCGCTACATGCATCCTTAATCACTTTCATTTCAGAAAAATGTTATACATTCATTACAAATAGGCAGATAAAAGACTTCAACAATATCTTAGTTCTGAAATGAAACTCCTATGTAATTTTAAGCGTTTCCAAACCCATATTTTACTTACAACACATTAAAAGCACCTTTGACACAGCAATGGGCGGCATCCAAAGGATACCCCCCCACCTATTGATAGAAAAACAATATTTTATGTGCTGCCTCCAGGAACCCCCACTTTTTAATGTCTTACATATTGCATTTTATTGATAATAACGTGCCTGCAAATCGAACATTTGCTTATAAAGTTCTCCGTCTTTCATCAGTTTGTCATGGCTTCCATCTTCCAACAACATTCCCTTGTCGAACACTAATATGTGGTCACAAAACCGCATCATCGATAATCGATGGGATATGTTAAATACCATTTTATTCTCAGAAACCTGATTTACCGATTGATTAATAATATGTTCAGCAATAGGATCAATCGCTGCATTTGGCTCATCCATAACCAAAATACCCGCGTCACGAAAAAGCCCTCTTGCAATCGCAATACGCTGCGTTTCTCCTCCTGAAAAATCGGTTCCTTTTGAAAACCACTTTGATAAATATGTATCCATTCCATAAGGAAGTTTCTCTACTTTTTTCAGCATATCTACTCTGATTAGATTCTTTTTCACATTATCGATTTCTTCTTTATATTTATCAAAAGCAATATTTTCTGCTATTCCAAAGAAAAACAATGCATAATCCTGTGGCACCACAGAAAAAACTTTTGCATATTCGTTATAATCATAATTTTTTATATTGACTCCATTCAAAAGGATTTCTCCTTCTGATACATCATATAATCTTAACAATAATTTTACAAAAGTTGATTTACCGGCTCCATTTTCACCTACAATACCAACCTTTTCTCCGCCGGATAGCACAACATTCACATTTCTCAATGCGTACTGTTCCATATTAGGATACTTAAATGATACATTTTTAAATTCAATAGTGTTATTATCATACAACTTAATTTCCTGTTGTTTATTTTTTGCATACGTATTCTCCGGATATTCCATAAACTTTCTGTACTGTTCTACAAGACGGTTCGTATCAGTCAAATCTGTAAGTGTTTTCAAAATCTGTGCAATTGTTGAATAAACCTCTCCCAATGCAGTTAGATACATGGTAAAGGATGAAATCGTTATAAATCCATTCACATACCGATAGACAATCATTAGATAAGATATTGCCACCATCATTGCGTCCGCAAAGTTTTCTCCGAACCCCAGCTTATCAGCCATCCTCATCTGCGATTTTGCTATTGCAAATTTACTATCCCTGCTCTGTTCATATCTTTTACGCATAAATTTCTCAACATCGTAGGTTCTGATTTCTTTCGCAAAAGCTAATTTTGAACACAACTCCAAAACATAATTATATCTTACATTCTCACTTTCTTCCCTATATCGAAACTCCATCGCCTTTCTGTTTCCATAATCTACAAGTAAAAGCTTCAGCACAATTAATACAAAGATTGCCAATGCCATCCAGCCATTAACAACTGAAATAACTGTAATAATGGTTGCTAATTTCAAAAAGTTGGAAAAAAAGTCGCAAAACAAAATAGCTACTCTATATTCCATACCAAAAGTGACATTCTGTGCAAGCCTATACTTCTCAATCAGCTCGTTTCTTTTAATATCTGCATAACTAATACGCGTTGCCTTCTGAGACAATCGTAGCAGCATGTCATGCACTATTTTATCATTATAAATTGATGATAATTCGCTGAAGTAGCTCAGTCCATGATGACACAAGCTCTCACCTAAAGTTAACAGGACAATATAAAACAACGCTCTTTTGAAATTGGAATTTACAATAATTGTATTTAAAATAAGCTTCGGCATAACTATAAGCAAAATTGTCTGCATTGCTACAATTGCACCAAATGAAGTATTAATCAATAACATTCTTGGACAATCTGATACACATAATTTGATAAGATATATTAAATTTTTAAAAGTTGTTCTTATACCACTCATTCACAATCATCTCCAAAATAATCCAGAACATTTTCATAAAGATCATCAATTTCCCAACTACACTGTAATCGATATATCTTAATATTTCTGCCAATCGCAGACTCTACATAGTTTCTAAATTCAGCAAATTCCTCATCATCAATTTTTAACTCTTTTCCTTCTGAACGAAAGGCATCTTTTTCCGGAAAAAGAACCAATCCAATGACTTTACAATCCACGCTAGATTCTATTACACCGATGGTATCCCTAATATATCTGCCACTATCTTCATAGCATACAGACAGAATAACTGCATCTGGTTGCAATGCTTGTAAGAAAATGTATTGATCTATTGCGTAGCCGTCAATATTTGAAATGTTATTGGTAATCGTCTGTGATTGCCCACCTGAAATAATGATATCAACATTTTCTTCTGCAATATCATTTATCAAACTATTTATATGTGACACTCTTTGATAATCATCAAAATCTCTTTTTCCATTATATCCAAAATGATAGCATGAATTAGCACCAAATAAATAAGCTGTCGGTTCTGTCCCAAGGAGTCCCACTACATAGCCATCTGCAAGTAATCGCTTTCTTAATTCCATTTGCAGTGACCATTTTCCTTGTTTGCTTCTTGTACCAAAAATCCCCAAAATAGGAATATCATTTTTATACAATTTTCCAAAGGGAACAATTTTACTAGTATTCAAAGTTATCTGTGGTGAGAAAAATTGACCACTTGTTTTATAAAGACTCCATTCTTCTACGTTATAATCGTCTAATGAATATACATTTTTATTATATTGCAAAATTTTATTGATGAACAGCTTTCCTTCAAACGAAGAGTCCAACATAGACAATTCCTGTGTATGACCAATAATGAAAGTATCTACAATATCATAATTAAGCTGATCAATATTTTTAATTGCTATTTTTCTACTTCCTTCCGCATCAATAATATCAATTTTTTTACCTACACGACCCGATCTTCTAATATCATAAATAGCTTCAATTCGAAAGTTCAAAAGCGCGGCATATCTAATTAAACTATGCATTTCTTTATTATACGGGAAAATAGCTGCCTTTTTATATTGTCCTACAACATTTCTAGCTTTGTGATCATAGTTTTCTTCTTCATTATCTTTAACTAACAGTTTAACTCCAAGAAGATCTAATGCTTCCATTGGTGGCATATTGTTTTTTACACAACAGTCTGCAAGTATTCCTGTGAAGTGAGCACACGCAAGACTATCTCCCATTCCAATTTTTATCTCACCATGGAGTCCAACTATTCTCTGCGCTTTACCTTTTGCACAAACATTTACATATCTATTATTAACAGGAAAAAATTCTTTGTTATTACCTATCATTGCGGATGTGGTTACACCTATTACACAGTCAAACGCGGCTGGATACGAAACTGCACCATCGTTGTCAAATGCTGCTACCACAAGCGTTCCTTTTTCATAAAGGCGTCTGCAAATTTTATACATCTCCTTTTTATATTTCGTCGCACATACACAAATACTCATATTAATAATATCTGCTTTTTCATTTTTCTCTATGTAATCAAGCACGCTTATCAAAACATCACAATCTATGTACTCATCCTCTTCTGACGTAACCTTAAATGCTTTTATTTCAACATCATCTACATGTGAAAGGATTGTGCTACATATAGATGTTCCATGCCCTATCCTATCCTCGTAATTATGTTCAACAATTTTTTTCTCCTCCTGCCTTTGAAAGCACATTCCACTAAAACGATCAATATTTCGTGCAATTTCAGAGGATACTCCGGAATCAATTATTATAATTTTCATTCCTCTCTTCTCCTTTTTTCGGTTGTGGAATAACACAAATTATTGTGTTATTCCACAACTGTTAATTTATCCAAAAGCACAGCATGTCATTTTTTGATAAACCAGTTATCTTTTACTAATAATTAATGCAATTATCCAAGGTTTGCGCAACCCACTCCACCGGCAGAAGGTCCACAGCTACAGCCAGGTACACAGTGCGTCTGATTAATGGTACACTCATTACCATCTGATTTTCCAAACAAAGATAATAACGCCTTTGTTGTTTTTTGGCTCTTCTTATTAGGCTTTCTTAATTCTCTCTTCATATTATTTCTACCTCACTATTGATTTTTATTTGCTGTGCTTGATAAATCAAAATTAATTAGTCGGAGCTATTTCAGTTATCATTTCAACAAATCCATTAAACGAAGATAGTACATCAATATTTAGCATTTCATCTGGCAGCGAAAAACCAATCTGCTCTTCCAATTCCAAAATAAATGCCACAAAATTTATTGAATCAAATATATAATCTCTAATGTCAAAATCTTCCTCCTGTGGCAAAACATATCCAACAGTTTCCAATGCAGTAATTACTTTATCCCGAATATTCATATTAATCTTGTATGATAATTAGGAAGTTAATTATCACACGTTTCCTTTCTTTTAATATCGTGGTTCAATACATTCAGCTACTGTGGACTTTTGATTTTTCCCTGTAGCTTTGACTACTCGAAGGAGTGTATTGCCGCTACCTTTATCTGAATTGTTTATAGCTGGATGTTGCCGGAGTAATCCGAGTACTTATTTCCATCAAGTCTACATAGGTTACGCCGTAACCATTAGATAATCGCTGGTGGATATCACGGTATCAGACTTTAGAAAGGGAGGTGCAACCTCATGATTTACGTAGGCATTGACATTGCCAAACTCAATCACTTTGCCTCAGCCATATCTTCTGATGGTGAAGAACTAATCAAGCCGTTCAAATTTACAAATGACAATGATGGCTTCCAACTGCTGATTTCCAAGCTAAATCCTCTAGACAAGGACAGCCTCATCATTGGTCTTGAATCGACGGCACACTACGGCGACAACCTTGTTCGATATCTTGTTGCTAAGAATTACAAAGTGTGTGTTGAACCCCATCAAGACTTCTACTATGCGTAAGAACAACATTCGCAAAACGAAGACTGACAAAGTCGACACATACATCATTTGCAAAACTCTCATGATGCAGGAATCTCTCAGATTTGTGACCTTCTATGATCTTGATCTGATGGACTTAAAAGCCCTTGGACGATTCCGTCAGAAAACCATTAAGCAGCGAACCCGCCTAAAGATTCAGCTGACTTCTTACGTGGATGAGATATTCCCTGAATTGCAGTATTTCTTCAAATCAGGTCTGCATCAAAAGTCTGTCTATGCGCTTCTAAAAGAAGCACCAACACCGGAAGCTATTGCTTCTATGCATATGACTCATCTGGCTCATCTTCTCAAAGTGAACTCGCACGGACGCTTTAACAAAGAGATGGCTCAGCAGTTAAGAGTTCTCGCACAGAAGTCTGTCGGTGCCAGCGACAGTTCTCTATCTATCCAGGTAACTCACACAATTCAACAAATAGAGTTACTCGATAGCCAATTAGAAAGAGTTGAAGCTGAAATGACGGAAATCATGAAATTCAATGATTCTGTCATTATGACCATTCCTGGTATCGGATATATCAATGGAGGAATGATACTTGGCGAAATCGGTGACATCCACCGTTTCTCCAGCCCCAACAAGCTGCTTGCATATGCCGGTTTGGATCCTTCTGTCTATCAGTCTGGAAACTTTCAGGCTAAGAAGACCAGAATGTCAAAACGTGGATCTAAAGTCCTCAGATATGCACTTGTTAATGCAGCTCACAATGTTGTAAAAAACAACACCACCTTCAAGACTTACTATGACGCCAAGATGGCTGAAGGTCGAACCCACTATAATGCCCTTGGGCACTGTGCCGGCAAGCTTGTCAGAATTATCTGGAAAATGATGACTGACAACCTGGAATTTAACCTCGATTAAGAGGTCTGGATACCCACATCATAGATTTGTTTAAAAGCGCCCACCAGGGAGCCTTATTAAGGTTACCCATTTTTACCACGAAAAGGATTTATTAATTTCCAGCTAATTTAAGCTTGACTTTTCATAGCTGGTCTCGTTGACAAATATGATGGAGTATCTATATCTTTTATGTTGATTTTACACTTGCAATAAATTTTTACTCATTCTCATGCAAACTATTATTAATCTTGGTATTCAGTAATTCCATAAGCTCTTTCAGCATAAATTCCATTAACTTTCCAACATTCTTGGTTGCCATCCTTATTTCACAATATTGTTTAGGAGTACCTCCCGGAATATCATCCTTGAACGTAACATAGTCTTCTCCATCTTTAGTAAAATACTCGCATTTTGAATGGGCTATTGAATTTCTAATATGACGGTAGTAATTTATATTTTCTTCTCCACAATATGTAGATGTATTATAAGTAACATATTTCTTTGCTTCATTGTTAAAGGCTACGTTAATACAACATTCTTTACCTAACAATTCTTTAGGCACAACAAGAAGTGCATACATAAACATTTGTAACATTGCTGGATTTCCTATTCCAGATGCATCCAAAATAGTATTAATATTTTTTTTATTTGATTCAGAGCATGACCATTTCATTTCCCTATAATAATTGCTACCCAGAAATTTGTTATTTTCAAGCTCGACCAATAGCGAAACATTTGCAATTATTTGACAAAAGATACTTTCATTTTTTTCTAAATTTATTTTCATAGTATAGCCTCTGTTGTGTTCAAGCATATCCGTACTGACGAGATTAACACTTAGAACTCCAGTCCTGATCACATTTTGCTTGGTTTTCTTAGTCCAAAACTTACTAATAATTAGCAAATAATTATTACTTTTTTCGTTTGTAATGCTAAACCATGTAATAGGGGCAAAATTGTATGTTCCATCATCATTATTTGTACCAAAATAAAATCAGGTTGCACACACATTGAAAAATGAGTGCCTTCCGATTTTCGTTTTATTGTCTTCATTTGTTTCATCTCCGCCTATTCAATCCTATCTATTCGACTTATTCAAGTTTTTCAACTGTTATACATATTAGTATTTAATAATCCATATGTGCTCTGCAGAACTTCTGTATTATATTTAGTACTTGGCTATCATAATAAGTTGCACCACCATGAGCGTCATTGCCTTCCAGTTCATAATAATCCGCTTGATGTCCAGCAGCTACCAAAGTATCATACAGCACTCTGCTATTCTCTACTGAAACTATTGGGTCTAATTCGCTATGCAAAAGCAACACTGCTGGCAAATTTATTTCTTTTGTTATATACATTTCACAAGAAGCTTTCTTAGCCAGTTCCTCATTCCCCTCAATTTTATCCACACCAAGTAACGCCGCTGAAGGTCGCACTTGCATCCATGGTGGCAATGGAGCTTTTGAACAAATAAGTATATCTGTTGATGCACTTTCCAAAATTACACCAGAAATTTTCGTGATTTTTTCACATAATCCATGTTCGCTAAATAATGTGGTCATCATAGCAATATGTCCACCAGAGGAATTTCCCATAAGAAAAATCCGCTCTGCATCAATATGAAAATTCTCAGCAATAGTCGGAATAAATTTAAGTGCATTGCAAACATCATCTACCTGTGCAGGGAATAAAGCAATGTCTGATTCACGATACTGCATTACAGCTACAACATATCCACATTTAGCTAATGTTGCATATTGCGGAATATCGTTATACATCTCTTGTTTATGCCATGCTGAACCCAGAATAAATAAAATAAGCGGATACTTTTCTTCCTTCTTCATCTCACGCTTATATGGAAAGATAATTTGTAAATACCTTTTACAATTACCATAATCATGATATTCCCAATCTTGCGAATATAACCACTGTACTTCATTACTTCCAGTAAATACTTTAATATGTTCTTTCATTAGTTCCATTCCTAAGCTAAGATTTATTAACCTATTGTCACCTACAAATACCGAGTTGTTAAACTCTTTCAAATCTCCATCTTCCTGCCTCTCGGACAAGAATCATCCCTCGCTCTAAGAGCTCGGTCAATTCAAATTTACCTTCTAAAATAATGTATCTAAATGTATTTCATCCCAAACATCAATTAACTTATGTCCTTTTATTTCGGCAGATTGAAGTAATTCCTCCATTGAATCAAATGAGCTTTCCTGCCTGTTTATCCATATTGATACTTTGTTTTTCGATTTATCGGTAGAAATAAAAATTGCTTCATTTTGATAAGCCGCCTCCAATTCACGCCCTTGTGAAATCAACCATATAAGTGCTGATACCGACTTCTTATGAAACAACTCATCAGCTATCATGTCATGCAATTCCATGTTCATAACCTCCACATACTGCATTTATTTCTGTCCCGGAAACACAAACATATCCAATGTAAAAATATAAGAATCCTGTCATGCTCTAACGCCACAAAACACAAAGCTGCAATAACCACCTGCTTGCATAGTTTTTTCATAACATATCTTATAATGCTGATAATGATTAAAACAACAAACAAAATAGTACAAAAAAGTGGCAAGGATACCAGCACATATTGTTTTATCTATTTAGTCAATAAATACATCCTATTACTCTGTCCGTATTCTTCATAATAAATTTCTACATAGTCACTTATCGAATATCTCGCCCCAAGGATATCCTCCAATTCTTCATTAGTATTGTTCCAAAGAATCATTCCGTCATCTAATAGATTACCACTAATCTTTTTAATCCCATATTCCTCAATCTGTTCATCAGAAATGAATGGGTTTAACTTTACGAGAAGTTTTCCGTTCTTTTTCAGGATACGCTTGATTTCTTCTAAAACACTGATTGCATCGTCCGGATACAGGTTATCAATAATATTAGATAAAATGGCAGAATCCATAGACTCATCCTGTATTCCCTTTAATGCCTCAATTCCTCCGCATAAAAACTGAAAATTCCCGTTTTCAATCATTTTACTTTTTTCTATAGCACTCTTTATCGCTTGCGGTGACAAATCTATCCCAATATGTGTATCGGTACCATACTTATTACACAAAAACAGTGCTGTGCCACTTCCACATCCAAAATCAAGCACCGATAAAGCGTTATCTGTCAACCATGCTAAGCCTTTATCAAACTCCACATTTCCGGATTCTTTTTTCTTAGGAAGTACAGATTCTTGTTTTGAAAAAATGTCGTCCCACAATTCAATGCATTTGTCATATTTATTCATTGATTTCTCCTACATATGCCTAAAAGCCGGCGTAAAGCGGACATTCGCAATCCGCTTTCGCTACTTGCTCATGAACGCAGTCGCTTTGCGAACTGCGTTCAAATTGACCATTAAAATATTATAAGCCCACCCTCACAGATATTACAAATAAAAAAACAATAAACAGTTGGTTAAGAAGCTGCTTACACCCCCCTAAAAGCAAAAAGAAGCCACAAACGGCTCCTATCTGCTCAAATAAAATGCATTTTCAATATGCTCAATTCTTCCGTCACCATATATTCCTATAACATCGAAACGGCACACTTTTTTGTCATCATAATGTTTCATTGCAAAATGAAGAGAGGCAGCTCTTCCAAGCCTTCTCCTCTTGGCATATCCCACAGCCTCAAACGGTGAACCATGCTCATCATTGCTTCGGTATTTTACCTCACAGTACACTAAAACATCATCAGCGCTCTCAGCAATAATATCAATCTCTCCAAGCTTATTTTTATAATTCCGCTCTAATATCTTATACCCCTTATCTATCAGATATCCGCATGCTGCGCTCTCATATCTGCTGCCTATACTCCTTGTATTCAAAAATACTTCTCCTCCATATCCTTCAGTGCTGCCAGCCATAATAGTTTTTACAGCTCACCACGCCCCAGCTTTCTCATATTCCGCACCAGAAGCGGAACCTCGAACAGGAGCATGAATACCCAGCCCCAGAAATTCGACCACGCAAGAGCATAAAAGCCTTTGCCCATCATGCTGATAAGAATATGAGCTGCAATTACGCGCACTCCCATATTGGTTATCGTACTTATCAGTGTAACCTTAAGGTCACCCATTCCCCTGAAGAAGCCCTGTACAATATTCGTCATTGCCGGCATTATGTACATAAAAGCGATAATCCTAAGATATGATACTCCAAGCAGCGACAAACATTTTCATAAGCGGTGCAGCTGCAAAAAATACGATGATGCTCACGGCAACGGAGAAGATAAGCTCCATTATTATGCCGCAGCGGTATCCCTTTTTGACACGCTCCACATCGCCCGCTCCGCGGTTCTGCGCAATAAATGTTGTCGTTGCATGTGCTATATTGCCCTCCGGCGACAGAACGAAATCGTCGACACGGTTTATCGCTGTGAATGCTGCAATAAAGGCAACTCCCTGAACATTTATGATTGCCTGAACAAGTATTTTTCCAAGCTGTACACACATCTGCTGAAGTGCACTCGTAATGCCATAGGAAAACGTCTTCCAGAGTACTCTTCTCTCAAATACACGCCATTTCTTTCCAAGACACAGTACAGGCACCTTGAGCTTCACATAGATTCCGCAGCACACACAGCAGAGTGCCTCAGAAAGGACGGTAGCCACCGCACTCCCCATAACTCCAAGCTTAAGCGTAACCACGAACAGTAAATCTCCTGCCACGTTCAGGAATGCACTTATGACAAGAAAATACAGCGGTGTCCTGCTATCCCCAAGCGCTCTAAGCGTGTTGGCCAGAAAATTATATACAAACGTGAAGATAAGTCCTAAAAATACAACCCTTAGATAAATTGCTGCACTTCCTATAATTTCCTCAGGCGAATTGATTAATCTAAGTATCGGAACTGCAAAGACTATCATCAGAAAAGCTATCAAAAGTGAAAAAACCAGACCACCTATAAGTGTTGTGCTTATCTGCTTTTCAAGGTTTTTCATATCCTTGGCACCGTAAAGGGTGCTCATAAGTATACCTGCGCCCATACACATACCGCTGATAAAAAGAATTGCCATGTTCATTATAGGTCCGGCAGTTCCGACTGCAGCCAGAGCATCATCGCCAACGAATTTTCCGACAATTATTGAATCCGTTGCATTATATAAAATCTGAAATAAATTTCCAAGTATAAGTGGTATTGCAAATGCTGTCATCTGTGGCAGTATTCTGCCTTTTGTCATATCCCTTGCCATATTTTTTCCTCTTACTGCTTCTTTTTCGTTGAATTGAGTTTCCCTTTTATCTTATCCATATTGTCAACAAAAACCAAGATATCAGCTACCACCTTATATAATTCCGGTGGAATTGTATCCCCTATTTCCAACCTCATAAGCGTATCGGACAACTCGCCGTCCTCATAAAGCGGAACCTCATTTTCCTGTGCCGTCTTAATAATCTTGTCAGCCACATAGCCTCTTCCGGCAGCCACAATCGTCGGCGCCGTAGTTCCCGGTTCATAAGTCAGTGCTACCGCCTGTCTGTTTTGAAAATCATTCTTATCTCCCATGCCAATCTCCATTCCGAAGATATTCTATATATTATGCCTTCATGTCAAATCTGAAACGCCGCACATCGCTCACCGGCAATACAGGCGCAATCACTTCCTTCTCAAAATCAAAGCCTGCACTATCATCCGTCTTGGAGATACTGGCAGTTACATTATATCCGTCCTCAGCCAGTTTCTTTGTGAGCTGTTCCATATTAGTCTCAAGGAAATCAAGCACGCTCTCATCCTCCACCTTGAAGTTGGTTGCTACACTGCTGCCCTTGAGTGTCACATATATGTCAAGTGCCCCAAGGTGCTCCATATCAAGATGAAGAAACGCTTTAACCGTGTCATCCTCGACACACTTCTGCTTATTCCTGCGGTAGACATACAGCTCGCCCTCACCGTGCTCACCGATATTTTTTATCGG
>OLIW01002585.1_pt1 | contig 13120 bp, 9 predicted proteins | sample 1601321 | NCBI WGS metagenome assembly OLIW01 (sample SAMEA2452114, study PRJEB22498) | human gut metagenome | reverse complement strand
ACCCGCTACGATACGTTTCGCTTCCGCTTCCGCATCTTTAAGAATCGTATCCTTTTGAGCATTGGCCTCGGCGATTATACGCCCCGCTTCTTCGTTCCCCTTCTCTACACCTTCCTTGTAGATCTTGTCTGTTAGTTCCTGAATCTTTGTATCCATTTCCTATTATGTATTTGAATTGTATTTTTCAATAGTAAACGCCCACAAAGTTATTATTTTTCGCGGATTAACATCAAAATAAGTGTGAAATCAAGCTAAAAAATAACACTAGTCAAGTAAAATTCTATTTACATTCGTCTATATTGTATTTTTGTTCGTCTATTTGTATCTTTGTGAGTCAAAATACAAAATTAACATGTTTACGATTAGAAAAGCGACTATTGATGATCGTTCTCTTATTCATGATCTTGCCTCACGCATTTGGGAGAACACGTATGGAAAGATACTTTCTAAAGAGCAATTGGATTATATGTTCGATATGATGTACGCTCCGGATAACATTCTTAAACAAATGGAAGAGTTACATCATCAATATTTTATTATATTGGCGGACGATATGCCGGCAGGCTATTTATCCATAGAGAAAACAGGTGAAAACACGTACAATTTTCAAAAGATCTATTCCCTACCGGAAATGCATGGCACGGGAATCGGGCGTTTTATCATCGAACAAGGTATTAATTATTTGAAGGAGGTACATACCGGGCCTTTCACTATAGAATTATACGTAAACCGTTACAATCCCGCCATAGGCTTCTACAGACATATGGGATTACGGGAAATAGGCACACGGGACCATCATATAGGAAACGGCTATTTCATGAACGATTATATCATGAGCATGGAAGTGGAGAATAAATAGACAGTCATCCCCTATTCATATATTTATATATAGAATAGGGGATGATGATTGTCAACGGGTCTTCCCTCTTTTCGGATTACGAGGTTTCTCTAGGATTCGTACACTACTAACTTTTACAGAGTAAATAACAGCGATCCTATCATTCTTCGGATTCTCAATCGCAAGTTGAGAGTTCCAGATTTTCTTTTCTTGTTTTTTATCCATAACGCTACAATTTAATAGTTCATATTTAATAAGTCAAACCTTGACTGTCTTTTTCTCTTTTCCTTCCGCTATCTCAACCAGATAAACCCCGGCGCAAATACAGATAATGGCGAACGTCTGTGTCCAACTGAAACGGTCTTGCCCGATCAATAGGGATGTAATCGTTGCCACGATCAAGATCAGATAGCCATAAATAGCCACCAACGTAGTTTTCAAATACTTCAATCCGATAGGAATCAACAGATAACTAATTACCGTAGGGAAAATAAGCACAAACATCAATACGGCAAAAGGCCACCAATGAAATGGCTCCGAGAATAAAGGAGCATGAAAGCCCTCTATCGGCAAAATCAATAGACTGGAAAAAGCGGCGCCCGTGAATGTATATCGAAGCATCGTCATCGTCCCTACTTTTTGTAAGATCCGCTGGCTTAATACCAGATACACGGCATAAAACACGGAGCTAGCCAGACATAGCATATTTCCATTAAAAGCGTCCGCCGCTAAATCGTCGCTTTGCTGGGTCAAGATGCAAACCAAGGCCCCAGATAAACCAATCAAGATACCGAGTATTTTCATCCAAGTAGCCTTTTCCTTATAAAAGAATACCATAATCAAAAATACCCAGATCGGTTGCAAGCTCGTGAAAATAGAACTCGAGACCGGCGTTGTCTTGCTAAGCCCCACTAAATAAAGAAACATAAAACCATAGATACCGATAGCGCCTAGTAAGAATAGCCACACCTTATCTTTCGTCGTAGAAACCTCCGGTTTCATAAACCAGCCGATCACCCAAAACGCCACGGCCGCAAACACGCATCGGAAAGAAGCGCCCGTCAACGGGCTCATCCATAAGGGAAGCAAGTATTTCAAGGCGTTCATATTCAATCCACTGAAAGTTTTTGAGACCACCATGCTAATATTAGCTTCTGTTTTCTTATTTTTCACTGTCTATCATTTTTTAGTTTTATATTCGTAAATCAAATTTTATCGTTGAAAAGGAACGAGTCTCGTTTTACATAAGCCCAGATCGTAGCGACCAGCGCAATACAGAGGTTAAAAATAAACGCGAATTGCTGGCTCTTGACATGGAGTATAGACTGGAAGAAATCGATAATAAACGGACAAAGTAATATCGCCAAATAATTCATCGCCATCACGAAAGCTAATGCCAATGTAACTTTCTCAGGAATGGCCGTACGAGTCGTTTTATCATAAGCGATTGGCTGGATAACACCATATCCAAAACCGATAAAAATACATCCCAATCCAATTAGCCATTCCGTACGAGATATCAAAATCAAGGCTATCCCTAAAGCGATCGCCAATAGACTGACAAATTTTGTCTTTTGCTTAAATAAATCAACGATCTGATTCAAGATAAAACCGGGAGCCATAATAGCCAAGAAAAACAATGATATCATTAATCCGGAATTACCGCTTGTAAACTTATATTCCTTCATTAAAAACGGTAAGTTAAAGCTGACTATAATCACTAAATACGTAGCCAATCCATAAAAACACATGATTTGTACCAGATGCTTTATATCCACACCATATTTACCCGGAACCGTGACGGGATCTGCCGCAACAGGGGCTTTCACTTCTGATTTCGATACGATCGCCGGCTCATTCTCCATACTCCTTTTCAAGTATACGGAAAGTACGATGGAAATCAAGGGCAATAGATAAACGGCAAACGGTAAATGCCAATTCACCTCCGCCAGATATCCCGTTAAGATCGTGGCTAATACCAACGTTACATTTGTAATAGCAGAACTTAAACCAAATTGCTTCGTCCGGTATTTCCCGATAAAGAAACGAGAAATCAAACCGGTCGATAAGGGTACGATCAAGCCAGATCCGATTCCCATTAAGGCGCTCACCGCTATCAACTGCCACATCTTATTAGAGAGTAAGTATAGAATACCACTTAGGGCAAAGATCACCAAGCCTAATTGCAATAGACGTATCTCATTTACTTTCTCCGTTAATTTACCCGACAATATAATAAATGGAATTATCAATAACGATGGCAAAGAGGAAAGCATCTGAATATCCAGTTCCGTAGAATGAGGAAAAATAACGGAAAGTTTCCCTAATATCGGAGAAACCGCTAAACCCGGTAATGCATTTAAAGCGGAGATAGACCATATCCCTACCAGAGTTATAAGGGGAATTGTGCCCCGGCCTGTCTGTATTCTCATAAAGATTTAGTTTTACGTTTTTATCTAATCAAAACAAACATTTTATGTGAAAGTTCATCATTTTCGTTCTTTCCAAGAGGACTGGACTTGTATCGCTAATAAACCCCAAATAATGTAAATCCAAAAAACATTCCAATCCATAATCTGTTTTGGCATAAACGCTCAGTGGAAGCAGTATTCCATTGATTCAAATCATTTTATTAACAAAAAAACTAAAGAAAAATGAAAGACTCAAATTTCAGAAATGGCGATGCCAAAACAGCGATTTTTGGCTCAGAAGTGATGTTGACACCCTCTCCAGTAGATAAGATTCCTGATGGCCCTACAACCCCGGAGATCGCTTATCAAATGGTTAAAGACGAGACTTTCGCACAAACACAGCCTCGCTTGAACCTAGCTACATTCGTTACTACGTATATGGACGAGTACGCGACAAAATTGATGAACGAGGCTATCAACATCAACTATATTGACGAAACAGAGTATCCGAGAATCGCTGTTATGAACGCCAAATGTATTAATATCATGGCGAGTCTTTGGAATTCTCCCGAGCAAGAAAAATGGAAAACCGGAGCCTTGGCTATCGGTTCTTCAGAGGCTTGTATGCTAGGTGGTGTAGCCGCTTGGTTACGTTGGCGCAAAAAGAGACAAGCACAAGGTAAACCAACTGACAAGCCTAATTTCGTGATCTCTACTGGCTTCCAAGTCGTATGGGAGAAATTCGCCCAGCTATGGCAAATCGAAATGCGTGAAGTTCCCTTGACTTTAGACAAGACGACACTTGATCCGGAAGAAGCGCTTAAGATGTGTGACGAGAACACGATTTGTATCGTTCCTATCCAAGGTGTAACATGGACAGGACTGAACGATGACGTAGAAGCCTTGGACAAAGCGCTCGACGCATACAATGCCAAGACCGGTTATGATATACCTATCCACGTAGATGCCGCCAGCGGTGGTTTTATCCTTCCGTTCTTAAGCCCGGAGACAAAATGGGACTTCCGTTTGAAATGGGTTCTTTCTATCAGCACATCCGGACATAAATTCGGATTGGTTTACCCGGGATTGGGTTGGGTTGTTTGGAAAGACAAGAAATATTTGCCGGAAGAAATGGCATTCAGCGTAAACTATCTTGGAGCGAATATCACTCAGGTTGGTTTGAACTTCTCTCGTCCTGCCGCACAAATCCTCGGACAATACTATCAGTTTATCCGTCTCGGATTCGAGGGCTACAAACAAATCCAATATAACAGTATGGAAATCACGAAATACATCCACCAAGAAATCGGTAAGATGGCCCCATTCGTTAATTACAGCAACGAGGTTGTGAATCCATTGTTTATTTGGTACATGAAACCGGATTACGCTAAGAACGCCAAATGGACACTTTACGATTTGCAAGATAAATTGCAACAAAGCGGTTGGATGGTTCCAGCGTATACACTACCGAAGAAGCTGGATAACTACGTGGTTATGCGTGTCGTAGTTCGTCAAGGTTTCAGCCGTGATATGGCCGATATGTTATTAGGTGATATCAAGAACGCTGTAGAGGCATTGGAGAAACTTGAATATCCGACTCCTACTCGCATCGCTCAAGACAAAAACGTTCCGGTTAAGGGTAAGGTATTTACTCACACCGCAATGAGCAACGCTAAGAAATAAAAACAAAATTCATCAAGGCGTGCATGAAAGGACTATCAGTGTTTTCATACACGCCTTCTTTAATCCAATTCATATATGGACAAAAAAATAACGATCGCCCAAATAAAGGAAGTAGCTCAACAGGCTTACGATCTTTACAAGACAAATACGGATGGTAAGAATGCCGATTACATTCCTTATCTGGCGAATATCAATAAAAATCTATTCGGAATCAGTATTTGCCTTTTAAACGGACAAACCATCGAGGTGGGGGATTCCGAATATCGTTTCGGTATCGAATCCGTATCGAAAGTACACACCGCTATCTTGGTACTGCGCCAATACGGAGCGAAAGAATTATTGGAGAAAATTGGTGCCGACGCTACCGGATTGCCATTTAACTCCATCATCGCTATCCTATTGGAAAACGACCATCCTTCTACCCCATTGGTAAATGCCGGCGCTATCACGGCTTGTAGTATGGTGAAGCCTGTCGGTGATTCCAAACAGAAGTGGGATGCTATCGTAGCCAATATCACGGATTTATGCGGAAGCGCACCGCAGTTGATCGACGAACTCTACAAATCCGAGTCCGCAACGAACTTCAATAACCGCTCCATCGCTTGGTTGCTAAAGAATTACAATCGCATTTATGACGATCCGGATATGTCTTTGGATCTGTATACCCGCCAATGTTCTTTGGGTATCACGGCTAAGCAACTATCTGTCGCTGCCGCTACGGTCGCAAATTTAGGTCTTAATCCTGTGACAAAGAAACAAGTATTCGATGCAGAGTTATCTCCGAAGATCACTTCCATGATCTCTACCGTAGGTTTTTATGAACACACCGGTGATTGGTTGTACACTTCCGGTATTCCCGCAAAAACTGGTGTAGGCGGTGGTGTCATGGGTGTACTTCCCGGACAATTCGGTATTTCCGCATTCGCTCCTCCTATTGACCAAGCTGGTAACTCTGTAAAGGCACAGCTTGCTATTAAGTATGTAATGAATAAACTCGGATTGAACGTGTTCAACGGTCACCGTGTGACGATCGTTGACTAATAGACAGAATCAGTTTAAACGAGAAGTAGTATAGAAAAAGTGTTTCATTACGATGGGCTGTTATACCATCTAAATGAAACACTTTATTTTTTGTATCAATAAAAATCGGATCAATTCTCCGACACGACCCAAGCCGAATCGTATACTTCCGTATTCGGGGTCTTATAATACATATCCTTTTCTTGAGGAATGCTTAATTTATAGGTCTTCCCACCTGTCACCAACTTCCGATCACGGAGCCAAGGATTAAAACGTTTCAAGTCCGCATAAGTGATCCCATGCTCTTTAGCGAAGGCCGACAGATTCTGTATATCTTGGCTTACAGCCACGTCTACGGTAGGGATCGGCTTATACAGGTCACGGGCACGAAGCACAAAACCGTATTTCGACGGATTCTCGAAAATTTGCTTGATCGCCATGATTCGATAAATATAACGGGTAGTCTCCTCCACCAGCCAGAGATCAAAGGAGGAATCCGCATCTTGTTTGACCAGCTCACCGGATATACGTCCCATGCCGCCATTATAAGAAGCGGCTACCGCCGCCCAATCTCCATATTTCTTATAGGCGGCTTTCAAATAGCGGCAAGCGGCCCCAGTAGCTTTCTCCACATGGCAACGCTCGTCGACCGTCGGGGTGATTGTCAAACCATACTCCCTTGCCGTGCCCTCCAGTAATTGCCACATCCCGACAGCACGAGCCGGAGAGGATACACGGGGGTCCAAATGGCTTTCTATCACCGCTAGATATTTGAAATCATCGGGAATGCCGTTCGCCTTCAAGATCGGCTCGATCACCGGGAAATAACGGTTCGCCCGCTTGATCAGAAGCATCGTCGTAGAATGGAAATAAGTAAAGCTACTCAATTCACGGTCATAGGCTTCCCGCATATCATAGCGGGTAATATCGATTAGTTTCCCACAAAAAGGAACCGAGGACGGAACATCCGGAGACAGGGTCATGGACGAGACAACCGGACGGCTCTCTATCACTTTTTCCACGTCATTCGAACTCATCGAGATACATGCGGTCAAGCAAACGACGCCTCCACATAAAAAACTAGCTAAATTATTCTTGGATATTCTCATTTTCATCTTGAATTGTTTTAGGTCTAAGAATGTTTATATCGCCTTTTTCCTTGTACTTAATGCCATCGGAACCTTCGGCTTCTATCACATAAAAATACACACCCGGCTGAACGTATTTACCGCCCTTCTTTCCATCCCATCCTTGGGCCGGATCTGTCCAGTAATACATCTGTAGGCCCCAGCGATTAAATATCCATGCCTTAAATTTCACCAACGACTTATAGGCAACCCGGAACTCATCATTAATTCCGGGCGTGGTACCCGGGGAGAATGCGTTCGGTATCATCAGATAAGACTCCGAGATATCAATCTGAACCTCATCTTCCGTGCTGCAAGTAGTGCTTTGGTCGCTTACTTCCAACTTGATGATAAAAGTCCCGGATTGGTTGAACGTATAATCCACCTCCTCACCCGTAAAACGAACAACCGGATTATCTTCTTCCCCTTGCCGATAGATTTTCCAATTAAACAGGGCGGCTGTCGGCGTATTCGCGATAGCCGAAAATTGAACAGTGGCGGGAGCGCAATAACCGCTCTTCGTCGTATTCATATTCGGGGCCTCTTGCTCAATCAGCAACGTGTCTATATGAGCATCTACCGCAGCGGCCTGATATTCATCGATACAAAGCGTAACCTCCTTTCCAAAATGACGAGCGAAATAATCGCCTTTCACACAGATCTCCGTATCACACCAAGGAGCGGGAATGGATTTACCGAACAAATTGCCCTCGATGACCGCCGTCTCTTGTTTAGAGGTATATTCTTTTTTATCCGAATTATATTCCAATGTATTATAAATAACATCAAATTGGCGAGACAGTTCACGTCTTGTTCCCGTATTCGGCCAATAATAATAAATAGGTTGGATCGTACCTGTCCCAGCCAAGACCAATCCGCTACATGGATCGCTATTATCGGAGACATGCAGGTTGGATATGTTTAAGGTGTATTTGCTGTAATCAACGATCCAGACGTAACGAGATACGGCTCCTTCCTCGACAAAATAGCCATATCCCTCCTCTACATTCCGAATGGTGGAAGTAGTTCCATTTTGGGTGGAGGCCACCTTCTCGGCCTCCAATCGCTTGGTTTTATAACGATACCATTGATGCGAAGAAGAAGATGATGAGGTATAACTAATCGTCACGTTATCCATTCCATACACCAAGTAGACCTCAAGTCGCTCGGCGGAATCGCCGGAACTCTGCGTGGCTTTCATCGGGCTACCACTTCCTCCCGTCACCACATACTGGGCACACGAGACAGCCGCTACAAACACAAAACTTAGCGATAACAGTATCTTTCTTAATTCCTTCTTTAGCATATATAGTCTAAAAATTACGGTTCCAAAATTAGGGAAATAAAAGGACATACGTAGCATGATAAGCAAAATTCACTATCTTTGTCACAAAATACTCCGAACAGCAAATGAACAAGATTAGTATATACGCATTGACGTTCTTTTTAAGTTTATCGAGCGTAACCGTTTATTCCCAAAAGAATAATAAGCAAGTTATTTTTACTAACGAACAAGGGAGCGATATATTTTATCATACCATCGAACGCGGACAAACCGTATACGCCATAGCGACCATGTATGGCGTAAGCGTAGAGGATATTTATCGGTTGAATCCGGAAAGTAAAGAAGGGATCAAGGCCGGTTCTACGTTAAGAATCCCGCAGAAGGACTCCGCTATCGCACCTTCCGGCAAAGCAGATAACTATACATACCATACGATCCAGCCGAAAGAGACCTTGTACTCTTTATCCATTAAATATTCAGTGCCCGCTACGGATATTATCGCCGCCAATCCGGGTCTCTCCACATCGACCTTTACGATTGGTAAGAATATCCGGATCCCGCCGACACGACTGGAGACCTTGCCTACTACGGAAAAAAAGACCGTACAGAAGGAAATGGAATATACCATACAGAAAAAAGAGACCATGTACCGTATCTGCCGGAAGTTCGATATTTCCAGCGTGGAGCTTTTAAGACTCAACCCCGAGCTGAAAAACGGAGTGAAAGCGGGCATGGTTATCAAGATACCGGTAGCCAGTGAAGAAGTGATCACCCAAAACATAAGACAGCCGGAAGAGCGTGAGGTGAACGCCCTCCTCTCTACTCCTAAAGATATAAAGAAGGTGAACCGTATCCAAGTCGCCTTATTGTTGCCGTTCATGACGAACGAGACAACGCAATCATCTGCGACCTCCCGTTTCGTGGAATATTACGAGGGATTGCTATTGGCGGTCGACAGCTTGCGAAATATGGGAACCTCTATCGAGCTATCGGTATATGATACTGGAAACGGTACGAAGAAAGTCAAGGAGATATTGAAAGAAGATGCGTTATCAAACGCTAATTTGATCATTGGCGCCGTACAGAACGACCAAATCGGATTGATCGCTGATTTTGCCCAAAAGCATAATATCAAATACGTGATCCCTTTCACCTCCAAGAATGATGATGTCTTGTCAAACGCAAATGTTTATCAAGTAAACACACCTCATTCCTATTTATACTCCAAGGCGGCACAAGCCGGATGCGATTTATTCTCGGATTACAATATCATACTTGTCAATATAAAGGATAAAGAAGAAAAGCCGGAATTTATCAAAGCCTTCAAGACGGAGATGCAGCAACGCGATATCCCGTTTAAGGAAGTAACTTATAAAGGGGACACTTTCGCCACGGATATAGAGGCAGCCATGGTAAGGGACAAGCGGAATGTGGTATTGCCAACCTCCGCCTCCTTAGATGCGGTGAATAAGATCAAGGCACCGCTCCGTATGCTTTCCGAGTTGAAAGAGGAGGAGAAAGAGCCTTATATGGTCAACCTATTCGGTTATCCGGAATGGCAGACCTATACAAGAGAGTGTCTGGAGGACTTCTACGCATTGAACACCTATATCTATAGTAATTTCTATGCGGACAACTTATCTCCGGAAGTCCATAGCTTTTATTCCGATTATAAAAACTGGTATAGCAAGAATTTAATCAACACATTCCCGAAATATGGAATCCTAGGCTTTGACACGGGTATGTATTTCCTAGGCGCCATCAATAAATATGGCTCGAACTTCGAGAATAATTTAGACAAGATCCATTATAAGAGCATCCAGACCGGATTCGATTTCCATAGAGTGAATAATTGGGGCGGTTTTATCAATACGAACTTGTTTATTGTACATTACAAGAATGATTATACGGTAACCCGCAGTGAGGTAAGATAATTGATATGATGACGAAAAAGATATTTGTAGCGATATTTCTGTGCATGGCAAGCTTATCGATTTGCCATGCGCAGAAAAGTACTTTTAAGCAAGAGCTTGCGGTTGGAGCGTCCTTCGGATTAAATTTCTCTAGCGTAAGTTTTGCCCCAAAAGTCCCTACGAAGATGAAACTTGGGTTTAACGGGGGAGCGACGATACGTTGGAATACGGAACCCAATTTAGGCATACAGGCGGAATTGAACTTTACCCAACATGGATGGGAAGAGAAGTTTGAGGAGAAACCTCAATATAAATATAGCCGTACGGTAAACTATATGGAGCTTCCGTTCTTGACGCACATCCATTTCGGAAGCAAGCGAGTGCGTGTATTCGTCAATCTAGGGCCTAAAATCGGTTATGCGCTGAGCGAAAGCACGGAGTCGAACCTTAATGGCGAGAACCCGAACGCGAACCGTCCGGACGAACAACATACATTGGAAGTCCAAAAGAAGTTCGATTGGGGGCTTTGCGGCGGACCGGGAATCGAGCTCCGCACCGGAATAGGCTCTTTCCTGTTGGAAGGTCGTTATTACTATGCGCTGGGCGATATGTTCAATAGCCGTAAAGGAGACACATTCTCTAAATCTTCCAGCCAAATAATATCCGCGAAACTAACCTATCTGATTCCCATCTTTAGTAAATAAGGGGGATGGACTCGTGATATCGTAACAATCAATTGAAGATCTGTGCCGCAAGTAACCTCACACAAGGGATAAGAACGGTGGAAAGTATAGCCAAGCTCCGGACGATCTAATCTTTTAACACCTGTGAAGAGATCTTTTCACGCTCGTGATACGATCGTTTCACCCTTGTGAAAAGATCATTTCACATCCGTGAAAAGATCTTTGGATACAGGCGTACAAGCTACTTCCGATAATACCTTTATCCAACAGGAAGGTTCTACAGTAATAAATCATGAATACAATGGGGAACGCATCTAACGATCATTATTGTTGAGGTGACCTACGATAAAAGAAAAGGCCATCCGTCACGGACAGCCAATCTCATTGTTAACCTTAAATCTAATACCATGAAAAACACAGTGCAAATATAGAGACTTTATGTTATGCAGCATAATTTTCCAACAAGAAAAGCCTGATCATTAACTTTATTTAAGACAAACATGCTATACAACATAGAATTCAGCTCTTTTTATCTCGTTTTTTCTATTAATAGCGAAATACTACCACTATAAATATTTCTTACCTTTGCATTTATAAACATAAATATGGATTAATATAAGAAATCATGCTAATTATAGGTATAGCGGGCGGGACTGGTTCCGGGAAAACTACAGTGGTAAAAAAGATCATAGAAAGTTTACCTCCCGGTGAGGTCGTATTACTCCCTCAAGATTCTTATTACAAAGATAACAGCCATGTGCCGGTAGAGAAACGTCAATATATTAATTTCGACCATCCCGACGCATTTGATTGGCCGCTCCTCTCAGAGCAAGTCACCTTGCTGAAAGAGGGGAAATGCATCGAGCAGCCGACTTATTCTTATCTTACCTGCTGCCGATTGCCCGAGACCATTCATATCGAGCCTCGTGATGTTGTCATCATCGAAGGGATCCTCGCTTTATGCGACCCTCAATTACGAGACTTGATGGACTTGAAAGTATTTGTCGATACAGATTCGGACGAACGTCTTATCCGTGTGATCCAACGGGATATGATCGAGAGAGGACGCACGGCGGAAGCGGTAATGGAACGCTATACCCGGGTACTAAAGCCTATGCACCTGCAATTTATAGAGCCTAGCAAACGATATGCCGACCTAATTATACCCGAAGGAGGAAGCAACCAGATCGCCATCAATATATTGAAAATGTTTATCGAGAACAATCCGGGGCTTCCCCATACAGATAATCAATAAACCAATCGTTCCGACAAGGATCTCCCCAATATAAATGCGTGTACCCCGCCAATACGTTCTTGTAGCGATATAGCGGGGTATCCGTTTGACCTCCTTTCGCCGTAAAGGCTTTCGCTACCGAAGGCAGCGGACTTTCCATAGGCACGATCCGGGAATAATGGAACTCATGCCCTCGTAAGACATCATTCTTATAGCATAAAGTCCGATACCCTAAACGTAACTTCATGTTCTCCATCGTGGCGGATTGCGGTAATACACCGGCCATTGGATAGGCATTCCCATCCGTACCGATAATCTCTTTACAGAGATACATCATCCCCCCACATTCCGCCAGCAACTTGCCCCCCACTTCCACAAAGGAATGAATCGATTCACGCATCCCGGAATTCATGCTCAACTCCGATAAATATAACTCGGGATATCCACCCGGCAAATAGACAAAATCGGCCTCCGGTAAACAATCATCCCTCAATGGACTGAAATAGGTAATCTTGCCTAGAGTAGATAAGAAATGTATATTTTCCTCATATGAGAAATTAAAAGCGGGATCACGGGCGATAGCTATATTTAAGTTTGCCTTTGAAACAGTCCTCATGACTTCCTTAACCTGAGGAACTGGCTGTCGCTCTGGCAAAGCCGTGATTGCCAACAGGCGGTCTATATCCACATGCTCCTCCACCAAGCAAGCAACCCGGTCCGCAAACTCCTCAAAGCAAAAATCCTCATCCAACGACAACCCCAAATGCCGGCTCGGGATCTCTACATCCGCACACTTCGGTAGATAGCCTAACGCTTCCACACCCGCATCCTCACACGCTTGTCTCAAGAAAGAATAATGACTCTCCGACGCCACGAAATTAAATACCGCCCCCACGACATTCAGATCTTTCCGAAAATTCCGGAAG
>OLIW01002574.1_pt1 | contig 13206 bp, 16 predicted proteins | sample 1601321 | NCBI WGS metagenome assembly OLIW01 (sample SAMEA2452114, study PRJEB22498) | human gut metagenome | reverse complement strand
CCTTAAGCCTTAATTTATACGGACGGATAAAGACTACTATATATGCTGTATTCTAATAAATTATTACAGTGATAGTGCTGGGACTGATGCTCTCAATGCTTATGCCGCGGGCATCTGTTACCAGCCAGGTATCTGTCTGCAAAGTATGCGTGCCTAAGGCCAGTCCGGATAAATCCACTATTATCTGTACGTCTGATTCCTCAATGGAATTAATATTAAAATAATTGCCGCTGAATACCACCTGAGCCTGGGTGGCGCTGGTGGTATAATTGGCGCCTGCCGGTACGTTCTGATATTGTATGTCTACATTGAACTGCCTGCTTATTTCCTGTTCGCCTATAGTAATATCAAGAATTGCCGGAGAAGGATTCAGCACGGTGATGCCGTCGGGCACAACCAGATTGGCGTTAATCTGCTTGATGGAGCCGTCCATTCCGGACATGTCAATATCTTCTATATGCAGGCTGTCTATATTGGCTAAATTTTCGGCGCTTCCTATAATCTCAACAGTGTCCTGCCTTAATTCAGCGCTCTCAAATTCATACCCCTCAGCCATTTTGTCGGTATTCAGCAGATGGGACAGATATTCTATTGGCACTGTCTTTTTTGTGACAATCCCCATTTCAACTAATACGCTGCTTCTGTTGTTTTCAACTTCTATATTGTCAGAGCTTATGGTTTCTCCCTGGGAATCAATAAAGGTATAGGGAAGGCTGGCCGAATAGCCGTCCGTCATGGCTGCAAGGTCAATATCCACTCTTGCGGCCGCTATTCTGGAGACATAATTTGCAGGCCCCGAAACCTCCAGCACGCTAGGTGAAATAACTGCCTGGGAATGCATATAGAGATTGGAGGGAAGGGTGCCCGTATATGAAGGGACTACGGGAATCTCAGCCGTTGCCAAATCGTCTACTACTACCCTTACGGTAGAAGGACTGATAGAAGTTATAAGCGCTTCGGAATTTGAGCAGGAGGCGGAGACGGGCAGGTCATAGGTGCCGGTAGCGGTTATTTGGCTTAAATCTATATATACCGTTATATTGGAAGCCTTGACGTTGCGGTACTCTTTATAGGGTATATCCATAGTAACCCGTATTTTAGGCAGGCGGGTTATATCATTCTGGAGTACCAGGCCGGAATTTCGTAGGGAATATTCGTAATTAACGCTCAGGTTCAAATCAGAAAATACAGCTGAGCGGGCCGGATTGGTTTCGTTTATTACATAGCTCCATATAAGAATGGCAAATACCAGGGAGATAACCTTCATCCAGAAATTGTTGGTTATCAGGCTGGTGAGCTTCCGGTGCTCTTTCTTGCCTGTGCGGGCACCGCTTTTAGTGTCTTTGGAGTTTTTGGCATCCTTGCCTTCCTTTAATCCCTTTGAATCTTTGAACTCCTTAATTTCTGCGCTATCCCTGGCAGCCTTAGCGCCCTCGGAAACTGAGGTGCTTTCCTCCTCCTTATTTGTGTTAAGCGCTTCGCTTTTATTTTTTTCAGCCGCTTCAGCTTCCGAAATTATTTCAGTGTCTTTAAATTCATTTACTTCATTCAGTTTTTCGGAATGCTGATTGCTGAATTCATCCTGAGGCTTACTGCTCATTTTTCTCACCCGCCTTTCCTTGACGTAAATGCCGCATTATGTTGTCGCGCAGCCTGCCTGCGGGCTTTTTATTCTGAGCATATACCTGCTCCAGCAATTCTCTCAGCGCGCGGGAATCCAAGTATCTGTGCAGATTGCCTTCCTTGGCGTAGGAGATTACGCCTGTTTCCTCTGAAACAACTATTATTATAGCATCCGAACGCTCGCTCATGCCTAATGCTGCACGGTGCCTGGTTCCTAATTTTCGGTCAATTAATATATTGTCCGAGAGAGGCAGAAAACAGCCGGCCGCAACCACACGGTTTTCCTTAATAATCATTGCGCCGTCATGCAGCGGGGTATTGGGCTCGAAAATATTCTCAAGCAGCATAGCAGAAATAACTGCGTCCACAGTAGTACCCGTCCGTATAACGTCGGTAAGGTCGGAATTTTGGGATATTACTATTAAGGCTCCGACCTTGCGTTTGGACAGGCTCTGAATGGCGCGTATCATTTCGTCAATGCATAAAGCGTTATCCTCCTGGTGCTTTTCTGCCTTTGGGTCAAAGAAGGTGCCCCGGCCCAGCTGTTCAAGCATTCTGCGCAGTTCGGGCTGAAACAGTATTACTGCTATTAAAACGCCCCATTGCAGGAGCATGGAAAGCAGCCAGCTTATAACCGAAAGCCGCAGCCAAGAAGTTATTACCGCTATGATTATTACTATGCCCAGCCCTTTAAGCACTTGTCGGGCACGGGTTTCTTTAGTTATTCTAAGGATTAGATATATGATTATTGTGACAATAATAATATCCAAAATATCCAACAGACCAATTCTGGCCGAAAAAACGGCAGCTAAGTCATTGTAGAGATTGATGAAGAATTCTCTCATCAAACGCCTCCCTGCTAAGAGCGCTGTAAACACCCCGTTCAACAATTATAATTATTCCGCAATTATTATAACATATAAGACGATTATAATAAAGTCTTAAATTGAAATTATAAATTAAAAAATTTTTGCCAAGGTGTTTTTATATTGGTATAATAAAAAGAAAGGAGGGATAAAAATGCAGGACAGGATAATTATTTTCTGCGGCAATTACGGAAGCGGCAAGACGGAGATTGCCTTGAATACAGCCTTAAAATTGCGTTCTCAGGGAGAGAGGACGGTTCTTGTGGATCTTGATATAGTTAATCCGTATTTTCGTTCCAGCGAGCATGAAAAGATGCTTAAGGAACATGATATACGCCTTATAGCGCCTACCTTTGCGGGGACGACTGTGGATGTTCCAGCGCTGCCTGCCGAAGTGCAGACCATATTTGCGGATAAGGGCGAGAGGGTGGTTATAGACGTAGGGGGGGATGATACCGGCGCTACGGCTCTGGGCAGATATTATCCGTATTTAAAGCAGGACAGCGTGTGCGTGTATATGGTGATAAACGCCCGCCGGCCTTTTTCCAGGGGCGTGGACGAACTTATGGAGATGTATAATAACATAAGGAATAAAGGTCGGGTTAATATAAATTATTTTATAAACAACACTAATATGGCGCGGCTGACCACTGCTGAGGATATATATTTCGGTAAGGAAATAATTGATAAATTATCTCAAAAGACGGGGGTGCCTGTAAAATATGTGTCGGGCGAAAGCAAAATTCTTGATGAGCTTACCGGCATAGAAGAAGAGAAATATCCCATAGAAATATATATGCGGCCTGAGTGGCTGGACGAAACGGCGGATGATAGGATTTAACGGTACTGTCTTTAATTGTCAGCCAAAACAGATTGACGAAAAGACTCGCATTATATATAATAATATGAAATATATTAAGCAAAGGGGCGATAAAATTTGGCTAAGGTAACTTTTAATAAAGAGGCCTGCAAGGGTTGTCTTTTGTGTGTGGAGTCTTGCCCCAAGCGTATTATCGCGCTGTCAAAGGGGATTAATTCCAAGGGCTATAATTACGCCGAGGTCAAGGAACAGGATAAATGTATTGGCTGCGCTTCGTGCGCGCGCATGTGTCCCGACTGCGTTATAACCGTAGAAAGGTAGGGTGGTACAATGAAGCATTTAATGAAGGGCAACGAAGCGATAGCCGAAGCTGCCATAAAGGCGGGATGCCGGTTTTTCTTCGGTTATCCCATTACTCCGCAGAACCAGATACCCGAATACATGTCAAAGCGCATGCCTGAAATCGGGGGCTGCTTTTTGCAGGCGGAGAGCGAGGTAGCCGCCATTAATATGGTATACGGTGCGTCGGGCGCCGGGGCCAGGGTTATGACCAGCTCTTCCAGTCCGGGAATAAGCCTTAAGCAGGAGGGTATTTCATATATGGCCTGCGCAGAGCTTCCGGCAGTTATTGTCAATATGGTGCGCGGCGGCCCGGGCCTGGGCAGCATTCAGCCTGCACAGAGCGACTATTTTCAGATGACCAAGGGCGGCGGCCATGGCGATTACAGGCTTATAGTATTTGCGCCTGATTCAGTTCAGGAGGCTGTTGACCTTACATATTCGGCTTTTGAGACGGCTGATAAATACCGCACGCCGGTAGTTATACTGGGCGACGGCATGATAGGACAGATGATGGAGCCGGTAGAGATGCCTGATGAGATTGCCGAGCTTCCCGAAAAGCCCTGGGCTACGACGGGATGCGGCAAAGGCGAGCGCCGCATTATAAACAGTCTTTATATTGAACCGGACGTTATGGAGAAGGTTAATTTAAGGCTGCAGGAGAAATATAAGACCATTGCGCAGAATGAAACGCGCTGGGAAGAGTATTTTATCGACGACGCCGAAATGGTTATAGCGGCCTACGGTACTACCGCCCGCATAGCCAAGAAGAGCGTAAAAGAGCTGCGCAAGGCAGGCATAAAGGCCGGGTTAATAAGGCCCATAACTTTATGGCCCTTCCCTGCCGAGGCTATTAATAAAGCTGCGGATAAGGCCAAGGCCTTCCTGACGGTGGAAATGAGCTGCGGGCAGATGGTAGAGGACGTCCGCCTGGCCGTCAACGGCAAAGCGCCCGTTGAATTCTTTGGACGCACAGGCGGAATGATTCCTAGCTGGAAGGAAATTTATGCTGCGGCAGAAAAAGCGCTGGGAGGTGTGAAATAATGGCTGTGGTTTTCAAAAAGACTTCAATGCTTACAGACGTGCCCTTCCATTACTGTCCTGGGTGTACGCACGGCATAATTCACAGGCTGGTTGCCGAATCCCTGGAAGAGCTGGGAGTGGGCGAGAAGGCGATAGGCGTTGCGCCGGTGGGCTGCGCTGTGTTTGCCTATAATTACTTTAACTGCGATATGCACGAGGCGGCTCACGGACGCGCTCCGGCGGTTGCTACGGGTATTAAGCGCGCGCGTCCTGAGAACGTGGTATTTACCTATCAGGGGGACGGCGATTTGGCTTCCATAGGTACGGCTGAGATAGTGCATGCCGCAACCAGGGGCGAAAAATTCACCACTATATTTGTAAACAACGCTATTTACGGCATGACGGGCGGTCAGATGGCGCCTACTACTATTCCGGGTCAGGTGACGCAGACTACTCCTTACGGACGTGACACTAAAACTGCCGGATTTCCTGTGAAAATATGTGAGATGCTTTCCGCTCTGGACGGCGTTGCGCTGGCGCAGAGAACTTCCGTTGACAGCGTACCCCATATAAGAGAAACAAAAAATGCTATCAGAAAGGCATTTGATAATCAGAAAAATAACAGAGGTTTTTCTATAGTTGAAATTCTTTCGACCTGCCCTACTAACTGGGGACTTACGCCTATTGAATCAATGGAAAGGCTCAGAACTGAATGTATTCCCTATTTTCCTCTTGGAGTATATAAGGATATAACGGAAACGGAGGATAAAAAATGAATAAGGAAATTTTACTGGCAGGATTCGGCGGTCAGGGTATTTTGTTTGCCGGAAAGGTTCTTGCTTACTGTGGTCTTATGGATAAAAAGGAACTTTCATGGCTGCCGTCATACGGTCCTGAAATGAGGGGAGGAACGGCAAACTGTTCCGTATGCATTTCAGACGAACCTATTGCTTCTCCGCTTGTAACTGAACCGGATTTGATGATGGCGATGAATCAGCCGTCATTTGAAAAATTTATTAATAAAGTAAAAGCCGGTGGTAAGGCGTTTATTGACAGTACTCTTGTTTCTCTCAAAAGTGAAAGAAAAGATGTGGAGTGTCATTATATTCCGGCTACACAGCTTGCAACGGACAATAATATCAACGGGACTGCAAACATTATTTTAATTGGAAAGATGATTAAGGAAAGCGGTCTGTTTTCCTTTGAGACCATAAAAAAGGCACTGGAAAAATGCATACCTCCTAAGAGAAGTAATCTTTTGGGCATTAATCTCAGAGCAATAGAAATCGGTATGAGTGTTTGAATATCAAGCCTGCGTTTGCCGCAGGCTTTTTTGTAAATTTTGTTCTTTTTTCTTTACACAAGGCCGGTAAAATGTTATAATTATAATTGATATATTTCAATTTTGCTGAGTATGGATAGTAAGATAAATCGGAATTTATAAAGGGAGAATGACACAATATGTTTGAACAGGATTATATAATCAGACAGATTAAAGAATGTGTTGCTGCGGCAATGAAGCTGATATTCGGACTGGATACCGAAACACCTGCTTCTATGGAATTTCAGAACAAAGAAAAACAAGCTTTATCTGATGAACTTATCATGGAAATAGACAATGGCAATATAAAAAATGCTATTTCAAATATGTATTTAAATACACTTGACAAAACTAAAGATGATCTTCTTATAGGTCTGATTGTTTATTCTCATCTTTGCGAAAAAGATGATGATTTTCTGGATTCAAATTCAATCAGTTTTTCTGAAATAAAAGAAAGTGCAAAGGAATATTTTTCTGAATTTGGTTTATCATCAGTTGTCGACCTGATTATTGTTTGACTAACTTAACCGCAAATTCTGATTTATTATAATTTTGTTGAATGTGGAATTACATAATATAAAATGATTAGGAGAAGAAAGATGTCAGTTATCAAAGATTTGCAAACTGATGAAAATGGTTGGTTTGCTGATGGAAAATTCAATTCAACCTCGCTATTTAAGGGAGAAATGGCTGTTTCAATATTTATTGATGACGGTGCAACAGTTGAGTATGCTGAAAAATGTATCGCACACTACAATAGCTTAAATAATAATATTGATATGCTCCTTAAATTGCAAGAATATCTCGTAAGATTTTTTCTGTATATGTATTCCGAGTGGAAAGAAATGGGGATATACGATGAAATCGTTAATGAGATTGAACCTGTTATGGAAGGCTATAAATCAGGCAGGAATCTTATTGAATATCTTTCCGAACCAACACTGTATGTTTATCCGCCGAAAGGTGACGGAATAGGATATGGAATAGAATGTGATTGTCCCTGGGAACCTGAACATCAATGCTTAATCATCATTCGTAATGATGAATTATTGTATGTTGGTCAATCTGATGGGTTGGACGCATGGGGAGACGAAGATGACTATTATTGTATTTGGCACGATGAAGATACAGAATAATAACGATTAAATTTAAAGTCCGAGTTGAATTGATTAATCACAGAATCATCAAAAGCTATGGAAACGGAGAACATAAAATGAATACATCTGCAATAATCGTATGCGCCGGCAATTCAAGCCGTATGCAGGGCGTAAATAAAATACTGCTTCCCCTTGGAAAAACCAACGTTATAGGCTGTACTCTTACTGCTTTTCAAAAATGCGAAAGTATTACCGATATAGTTGTAGTCTGCCGAAGTCAGGACGAAGAAGAAATACGCAAAACGGCTGATAGTCTTGGTATTACAAAACTTCACGGCTTTGCACAGGGCGGCAGTACCCGTCAGCAGAGCGTTATAAACGGACTTAGAAAAATCAGTCCCGATACTGAAATGATTGCTGTTCATGACGGCGCAAGACCCCTTGTAAATCCTGCACATATTGAAAAAACAATAAAGGACGCTTCCGTTTTCGGCGGAGCGGTATTGGGAGTTCCTGTTAAGGATACTATAAAGATCGTTCATGACGGTCTTATTGAAGATACTCCGCACCGTCCTTCTCTTTACATAACACAAACTCCTCAAGTGTTTAAACGCAGACTTTATTTTGAAGGAGTAGATTTTGCTTTAGAACATGAGCTGGATTTCACTGACGACTGTCAGCTTATGGAGGCAATAGGAGTTAAGGTCTGCATGACCACAGGAGATTACAAAAATATTAAAATCACAACTCCCGAAGATATAAAAATAGCCCAACTTTTTTTACAGGAGGATTAAATATAATGAGAATAGGACACGGATATGATGTACATAGGCTGACAGAAAACAGAAAGCTTATTTTAGGAGGAGTAGAGATTCCTTACGAAAAAGGACTTTTAGGACATTCAGATGCTGACGTTCTTACACATGCTGTAATGGACGCTTTTTTAGGAGCACTTGCATTGGGAGATATTGGAAAACATTTTCCCGATAACGATCCGGAGTATAAGGGCGCAGACAGTATAAAACTCTTAGAGCATGTATACAGACTCATTATTAATAGAGGATATAAGCTCGGCAATTTGGACGCCGTGGTTTTAGCGCAGGCGCCGAAGCTTTCTCCTTATATAGAAAAAATGAGAGAAAATATAGCTAAAGCCTGCGGGTGCGAAATCTCACAAGTCAGCGTTAAAGCTACTACAGAAGAAAAAATGGGTTTTACAGGAGACGGTTCAGGTATGGCGGCTCACTGTGTACTGCTTCTTGTCGAAAATAAGAACAGTATATAATTTCCGGCATATAATAGTATCATCAGGAAGAATAGCATTAAGGCAATACTGTAAATGGCTGCCTTAGAAGATTGCGTTCAGAATTTGTGCTTGCAGGAGTAAATGCCTGTGAACACAAATTCTCAAAGAAGGGGTGATACTATGAATACGACAGCAGTCTCTATGCCCTCTGTTACACTTGCCATTAAAGCAAAGCGTATGTTCAATGAGCAGGGCTTTACATGCACGGTCAAAAGAGCCGCAAACGTTTCAGAAAACGGTTGCACTCATATGATCGTTGTTAACGGAGCTCCTGAAATAGTGATTGCATTTTTAGATAAATATAATATCGCATACGGAAAGCTATTGGGAGGCGCGATGCCGCAATGACAATTAATTTTGACAATGCAGCAACGACTTTTCCAAAGCCCGTTTCTGTTGCAAATGCGATTTTTAAAGCGGTAAAGCAATATGGTGGAAACGCAGGCAGGGGAGGTCATACGCTTACCTTATTAACTTCCGAAAAGGTTTTTGATACAAGGCAGACTGCCGCTGACTTTTTCGGCGCTCAGACAGAAAATGTAATTTTTACAGCTAACTGTACTCATGCGCTGAACTTTGCGATTCAGGGAATAATGTCGTCAGGCGGTCATATAATAATAAGCGGAATAGAACACAATTCTTCCGCAAGACCGGTTTATGCATTGGCTAAAAAAAGAAAATGTACCTTCAGTATAGCCGAAGTTTCAGACGATCCTGCTGAGACGGTCAATAATTTCCGTTCGCTTATAAATCATAATACCAAAGCAATTGTGTGTACAATTGCCGGTAATGTTACCGGACAGATAATGCCGTATAAGGAAATCGGGAAATTATGTCAGGAAAAAAATATCTGCTTTATTGCGGACGGAGCACAGGCGTGCGGAACTCTTGATATAAAAATGTCCGATGGAATAAATTTTTTGTGTACTGCCGGTCATAAGGGTCTTTACGGTCCTACGGGAACAGGACTTCTTATAAGCGATGGAAAATATAATTTAACTCCGTTGATTCAGGGCGGTACCGGAAGCTCGGCGCTGAATCTTGAGCATCCGGATATGCTTCCCGATGGATTTGAAAGCGGTACAGTTAATACTGTAGGAATAATTGCCTTGAAGTATGGAATAGAATTTGTAAGGGACATGAGACCGAATAAAATTTTTCAGCATGAAGATAAACTATGCCGAAAATTTATAAAGGGTCTTGCAGATACAAAAACCGTGATTTACCGTAATCCGGGAGTTGAATATGTTCCTATTGTTTCATTTAATATTCCGGATATGAAACCGGAGGATGCAGCAGATAAGCTGAATCAGTACGGTTTTTGCCTGAGAGCAGGTCTTCATTGTTCTCCGCTTGCTCATTATTCTCTTGGTACGCCGGACGGGACTGTAAGATTTGCTCCGTCTGTTTTTAATAACGAACAGCAAGTTGAAAGTCTTGTGAAAACTATAAAAAAAATACAGAAAATATAATAAAAACTATTGAAATTATCTGTATTTATGGTAAAATTATATTAGGATAATACGGAGGGGCAAGGCCCCTCTGTACATAGTAAATGGTAGAAAAGGAAGGGGAGTGAGTTATGTACGCAATAAAAAATGGCATAAATATGGTATGGAATGTTTTGCAGTCGATAACTTTTATGGACATAATTGACATGCTTCTTATGTCGTATCTGATATACATACTTATAAAATTTATAAAAGAAACTCGTGCAGGACAACTGGTTAAAGGAATTTTACTTATTGCCGCCGCATATCTTGTAAGCACTTTTATCGGATTGAAATCAATTTCATATATAGTAAAAAGTATTTTGAACGTAGGTATTCTTGCCATACTTATTATGTTTCAGCCTGAGATCAGGCGAGCACTTGAAAAAGCGGGGCGTACAAAGCTGGGAGTAAATTTATTTAATTTTTCAGGTTCTTCAGATGAATTAACGTCTCAGTGGAATAATGCCATAGAAGCCATATGTGATTCGTGTATGGACTTATCCTCTACCAAAACAGGTGCATTGATTGTAATTGAGAGACAAACTAAACTGGGAGAGCAGATAGCAAACGGAACAATAATAAACGCCAAACCCAGTAAGGAGCTTTTTGGAAATATATTTTATCCTAATACGCCCCTTCATGACGGAGCAGTAATTATCAGAGACGGAATTATTCTTGCAGCGGCATGTTTTTTGCCTAAGCCTCAAAAGGAAGAACTTATAAATAAAAAGCTTGGCTCAAGGCACAGAGCGGCAATTGGAATGAGTGAAAATTCCGATGCGGTTATTGTTGTGGTTTCTGAGGAAACCGGACAAATTTCTGTTGCGGAAAATGGTGTGCTCGTCCGTGACTTTACACGGTTCAGATTAAATGAATATCTTCATGAGGCAGTTATTCCAAAGCCTGTGGACTCTAAGAAAAAACTTCCGGTAAGGAAAGGTTTTCGTTCAAAAGGAGATGGTAAAAAGTGAAGTATGTTAAAAATATTATGAATAATCTCCGGAGCGCACTTACCACTAATCCAGCAATGATTATATACTCAGTTCTTATTGCTATTATCGCTTGGTTTATTATTTCAATAACGGTGTATCCTACAACGCCTAAAACATTAAGCAACATACCGGTTGAAGTGGATATTACAGGGACGTCTGCCGAGGAAAACGGATTGAGCGTTATAAGCTATGAAACTAAAAAAGTTACTGTAACAATTCAGGGTAACCGTTCAAGCATTGGAAGTCTTTCGGCTGACGATCTTGTCGCTTCGGCTGTTGTGGAAAATGTAACTTCCGCCGGAGAAAAGTATTTGAAGATTAATGTTATAAGTAAAAAGTCAGATGTAAAATTTGACGTTACCAGCGTTAGTCCATCTACTATGGCGGTAATGTTCGATAAAATTGACACAAGAGAATTTGAACTTTCTGTTGAAGCTCCTAACATAAAAGCCGTTGAAGGTCTTTATATGGATAACGGTGATTTTAAATGTACTCCTAATGTAATAGAAGTTTCAGGTCCTTCAACTCAATTGGATAAAATTGATAAGGCTGCGGTAATTGTAAACAATGAACAGGAGCTTGACACTGCATATACATTTCACAGCTCGGAAGTTGTTTTGTATGACAAAAATGAATCAAAGATAGATACTAAAAATATTACATTTAATACAAATGATTTTACTATTGATATACCGGTTTATATGCAGAAAAAATTGGATCTGAGTTATGATCTGAGATATGCTCCCGCAAATTTTGACGCTGACTCATTAAGTCTGGAAATGAATGTTAATACAATAAACGTTGCGTCTCCGAATACTGAGCTTGAAAAAATCAATACATGGAATATTGGTTCTATTCCTCTGTATGATATTGATTGGGATTTCAATAAGTCGTTTGAACTGGAAATTCCTGAAAATTATAAGAATCTTTCAAATATCTCGACGGTAACGGTCAAGCTTAATACTGACGGACTTGCCAAAAAGACAGTAACAGTAAACGATATATCTATTTTAAATGCACCAACCAATTATAATTGTACTGTAAATTCCTACGGACTTGTCTTTGACATTATCGGACCTGAGGAGGATATCGCTGAAATAACGGAAAAGGATATTCTGGTTTCTGTTGATCTGCTGAAATATACGGTTCAGAGCAGTAATTTTACAGCGGATGCAACTATCAGTTTCCCCAATTATGATAAGGTGTGGGCAGTAGGATTGCAAAAGGTCTCTATTGAAGCTGAACCAATTACTACAGAAAACAATAATGATTAAAAATAAATGCGCTTTTCAATTGAAGAGCGCATTTTTATTAATTTTTAATATTCAATAAACGGCATACGGGTTTATTTAGAGTTTTCATTAGGAATTTTACAATTATTCCTGTAAAACATGCAGCTATAAATGTTCCTTCACGAACTCCTTGAATTTTATGTGATAGTATTAATGAGATGACCGCTGCCATGATTACACATGATATATCGAAAGCAATTTTCACATTACCAAATTTTAAATGTAGTTTATCAGATATTGCTTTGACAAAGCCTTCACCTGAATTAAGTACCACATTTGCAATGACTGAAAGAGTAACGCCCAATGCCACTGTTATCATTCCGACTACAGTTAATATTAATCTTACAGTGTAGTGGTTCGGAACTGAATCAGCTGATATTATGTATTTTGAAAAATCTGTAAACCAACCGAAAATAAGTGATAAGGGAATTTGCATAAACTGTATTTTTTGGAAATCCTTTCGCAGAATAATTATTTGAAGTAAAAGAAGCGTCATATTCCAGATAAACAGCAGATATCCAAGGGATATGGGAGTATTTAAACTGAGAGCATAGGCAACAGACGATATAGGAGATGTGCCAAGACCTCCTTTTACAGCCAGACTTACTCCCATAGCCGTACAAAACAGACTGATAATAAAAAGCAAATATCTTTTAAACAGCTCTGTGTTCGACATTTTTATTGACATATTTCATCACCATATAATATTATATCACTTTATTTTTTTAATGGCAACAATAAAACTGCAAAAACCAGTAAGATTTTTGCAGTTTTTATATTTCATTTATTCTTGAATACTTTCTGTAATAACTTCTGCTACAAGATTTGCAGGCAGTTGTTCATATCTCAGAAAATCGAATGTGAAACTTCCCATACCTCTTGTGACTTGTTTTAGGTACATAGTAAAGCTATGCATTTCTCTCATGGGAACTTCAGCAGAAATTTCAGTCATACCTTCTTCGTATGGTTCCATTCCCAGAACTCTTCCTCTGCGTTTGTTAAGTTCACCCATAACATCTCCGGTATTTTCGTCC
>OLIW01002550.1_pt1 | contig 13293 bp, 9 predicted proteins | sample 1601321 | NCBI WGS metagenome assembly OLIW01 (sample SAMEA2452114, study PRJEB22498) | human gut metagenome | reverse complement strand
GGTGTTTTAGTGACTGATTTATTCACAAGTAAGATTTTCCACGCATCACGTTATGCAAGTCGTATAGAAGTAGAAAATGTAAAGTTTAATAATAAGACATTACATGAAGTAGACTTCTCTAAGACACCTATTATTGACCGTAAGAGTACTGTAAAGCTTGGAGACAAGGTCATGGGTGAGATTCCAGAATATGTGTCTCAGTTTGAAGTAAGTGATGATTATACACAGATTTCTTATAAGAATAGTGTTTATCGTGTCACTCCACTTGAATATGCAAGTTTCTTTAAATATCTTACTAATAGTAAGAATGGTATTCCTGCTTATATTACAGTGAATTCTACTAATGGTAAGGCAGAAATCGTTAAGTTAAAGGATTTAGGTTTAAATGGTATGAAATATGTACCTTCTGCCATTCTTAATCATAATTTAAATCGTAAACTACAATTATCTTACCCTACATCCATCTTTGGTTCTCCTTCATTTGAAGTAGATGAAAAAGGACATCCATGGTATGTATGTACAACATATACTTACTTTGGTGTAAGCAATAAGAAGAAGGTCACTGGTGCTGTCCTCTTTGATCCAATTACTGGTAAATCTAAGAAATATGATAAAGACAAAGTACCGAAATGGGTGGATCGTGTATATCCAGAAGAACTCATTATGACTGAAATAGATGAAAACGGAAGCTTACAGGATGGATTCTTTAACTCTGTCTTAGGACAGAAGAATGTCACTGTCACATCTAAAGGTTATAACTATTTAGAAAAAGATGGCGATATCTGGATCTATAGTGGTATTACTTCTGCAAATAAAGATTCATCTAACTTAGGCTTTGTATTATCTAACTTACGTACTCATCAAACTTTACGTTTCTCTTGTTCTGGGGCGAATGAAAAAGCTGCAATGAAATCTGCAGAAGGTGAAGTCAAGAACTATGGTTATGATGCCACATTCCCATTGTTAGTCAATGTAGGTGGTCACCCTGTTTATTTGATTTCACTTAAAGATAGTGGAGGACTTATTAAACAGTATGCGATGGTAGATGCGAAAGACTATCAGAAGGTCTCTGTTTATTCTGCAGATTCAGTTAAGAATCTAGAACTCCTTAAGAAGAGTTTCCTTTCTTCTCAAACAATTACAGAAGAGTCTGATGCAGAAACTAAGAAGAAGGATATCACAATCGCAAATGTACAAATTCTTAATGTAGATGGCAAATCTAAGCTATTTATCGTAGATGCAGAAGGTAAGAAATACAAAGCAGTCATTACATCAGAAAATGAAAACACACTGGCTTTCTTAAAAGCAGGTGAAACAATTCATATTCGTTATATTGAAATGAATGATGTAAATGTGATTAAGAGTGTAGGTGAATAAAATGAAAAGAATAATGAAGATTTTTACAGTTACTTTAGTATGTTTATCATTATGTGGATGTTCTTATTTCAAATCTAAGCTCAATGACATTAAAGGTAGTTTGATTGGGAATGGTTATACAATTGATACATATGATAATTATGGGAATAAAGTATTTGAAACAAAAGGTCAGAAGATCAAAATCACTGGTAATAAAGTAAAAGAATCATCATATAATTCTGATGGCAGTGTAAAAGAAACATATAGTCTTTCTTCAGTTGTTACTATCACAATTGATGGGAATGAAATAGAAAGCTGTGGAGATACATGTATCTTTGAACAGAAGGGATTAGATGCAGAAGTAGACTTTACTAAGAAGCATATCAATAGTACTGCAGACGGAATCACAGCCAATACAGCTATCGCAAATTACTTAAATAAGTATAAGAACTTGTTTGGTAAAAGAAGAGTTGTAGTCGTTAAGTCTCAATTAGGTCAGCCTATTAAGGCATATCAGGGTGATGATGTATATTGGGAAATTCCTGAAAACCTTCCTAAGATGACTAAACTCATGATTGATGGTAAAGCACTTTATATTCATCGTGCAAACTTCCAGATTATTGATTCAGATTGTTTAACAGAAGAGTAGCGTGGCTGCTCTTTTTTAGTTGACTATGAACCTTGCTTTGGGTTTAAAATAGTATTATGGAGGATATGTTCATGGAGAAATCAAAAGTATATTTTACAGACTTTCGTACACGTGTTGGTGTAAGTTTAACTGAAAAGTTACAGCGTTTAATTAAGAAAGCAGGAATCACTGATATTGATATGGATGGTAAGTTTGTAGCTATCAAGATGCATTTTGGTGAATTAGGTAACCTATCTTATTTACGTCCTAATTATGCGAAAGCAGTTGCAGATGTCGTTAAGGAATGTGGAGGAAAACCATTCTTAACAGATTGTAATACTTTATATCCAGGTTCTAGAAAGAACGCCCTAGAACATCTAGATTGTGCTAATATTAATGGGTTTAATACAATCACTACAGGTTGTCAGATTATTATTGGTGATGGTTTAAGAGGAACTGATGATATTACAGTACCTGTAAGAAATGGTGAATATTGTAAAGAAGCTTATATTGGTCGTGCAGTCATGGATGCGGATATCTTTATCAGCTTAACTCATTTTAAAGGCCATGAGTCTACAGGCTTTGGTGGTGCGATTAAGAATATTGGTATGGGCTGTGGAAGCCGTGCTGGTAAGATGCAGCAACATAATTCAGGCAAACCAATTGTGCATGATGACTTATGTAGAGGATGTCGTCGCTGTGCTAAAGAATGTGGTAGTGATGCAATCACTTATGAAAATGGTAAAGCAGTCATCAATCAGGATATCTGTAAAGGATGTGGCAGATGTATTGGGGCTTGTGTATTTGATGCCATTGAAAACCAAAACTGGAATGCGAATGAAATACTTGGTAGAAAAATGGCTGAATATTCGCAGGCAGTATGTGATGGAAGACCAACATTCCATATTAGTTTAGTGAGAGATATTTCACCTAACTGTGACTGTCATGGTGAAAACGATGCACCTATCTTACCAGATGTTGGTATCTTTGCGTCATTTGATCCCGTTGCTTTAGATCAGGCATGTGTAGATGCATGCTTACATGCAACACCTATGCCTAATAGCCAGTTATCTGATAATTTAGCTGATCCACATTGGCATCACCATCATGATAACTTCCTAGATTCAAATCCTAATGTCAGATGGAAAGAAACATTAGAACATGCGGAAAAGATTGGTTTAGGTACAAGAGAATACGAACTTATTCAAATGAAATAATAAAAAAGAAGAATTGAAATAACTCAATTCTTCTTTTCATTTGTTTGTTTACGATATTGTGTGGGTGAACAATGATAAGTCTTACTAAACTTTTTAGAAAAGGCCAGAGCATCAATAAAGCCCACACTGGCTGCAATTGTAGATACAGGGAGATTTGTACTCTGTAACAAGCCTGCAGCCTTTTTTAATTTAATTGAAAGCAGATATTGTTTAGGTGAAATATCAAATTTCTGATGAAATAATCGTGTCATATAATTTGCATGAATACCAAACTTATCCGCAATCTCACTCATTTTAAGGTTATATTGATAATTCAAATCCAAATAAAGACGAATTTCTTCGGCAAGTGAATACTTCACATTATTATTGAAATGGATATTTAACTCTTCATACAACATTGCGAAAATATGAAGAAGTATACTATTTGACTCAAAATATTCAGCATCTGTATTAAAGGATAAATCTAATAGACGTTCAATCTGTTTATAATATTGATTCACATCAACATTATGAATAATATATTGATCATGTGTATCTTTTGTAAGGGAGTAAAAATATTGTTCCGAATTAATACCTAAGAAATTAACCCATCCATATTTCCATGGATGGTTTTTATCTGCTTGATAGGTAGCCACCTTATTGGCAGGAATGAGGAAAATATCTCCTGCCTTGACATCAACGGAATGTTCATTAATAGTCAGTTGTCCTTTTCCAGAGAAGACAAAATGCATCACATAATAAGATCTTACAATAGGTCCATAGGTATATTCACTTTTACATTGTTCTATTCCAGCACTGTATAAAGACAAATCCGTATTGGCTTTATAGGTTTTGCTGTGAATACGTTCTTTATATTCTTTCATATGATCCCCTAAGTTAGTTTTTTCCATATATTCGTTATGTATTTCTATTCTTATTATATTCTTGACGTTGTTTAATGTAAATAAAGTGAGGATTATGTATGAAAAATAGAAAACAAGCATATCATACAGAAAAAGGGTTAATCAATGACCCAAATGGGCTTTCCTATTTTAAAGGAAAGTATTATGTCTTTTTCCAATGGAATCCTAATGCGACAGACCACTCATATAAAGTATGGGGAAAAACAACCTCTCAAGACCTTATACATTGGAGTGAGCCAGTAATCGCATTACAAGCTTCTGAATCTTATGACAAGGATGGGACGTATTCAGGAAGTGCAGTCAGTGATGGTGAGACACTATCTCTTTATTATACGGGAAATGTGAAAGTAAATGGTGTCAGATATCCTGAACAATGTCTTGCACAGTCTGAGGATGGTATACATTTTAAGAAATATGGTTCTGTACTCTCTCTTCCTGATGATTATACAGGTCATTTTAGAGATCCTAAAGTGACTAAGGAGGATGTCTGGAAAATGATTATTGGAGGACAGAATAAGAAGACTGGAAGAGGAGATATTATTCAATATACATCAATAGATGGAACCTCTTTTAAGTTTAATAAGATCATTGGAATATCTAAACAATATGAAATGATAGAATGTCCTGACTTATTTACACTTGATGCTCATGAAGTATTAATTTATGGTCTGCAGTCAAGAAATAATGATACAGATGAATGTCTTGATGCGCATGCTGTGTATTTAATAGATACATTGAGTGATTTAGATAAAGGACTGCATATGGATGAAGGGTATGATTTTTATGCACCACAAACATTTGTGGATGACCAAGGAAGACGTATTATGCTTGCCTGGATGTCACGTTTTAGTGATGCGCAGGAAGTAGAATTCGCTAAGGATGGACATATTCATTGTTTAACAATGCCTCGTGAATTATTTGTAAAAAAAGGAAAACTGATACAGTCACCTGTAAGGGAGATGTATGAATTATGCCATGAAATTCCTTATACGAATCATATGAAAATACAAAGACAGGCGATGATAGAAATCAGTCCTTTGAAACATATGTCTTTTTCAATCAATAAGGAATTAAGCATTCACTTTGATGAAGGAATACGTATTGAACGCTATGATTGGGCAGAACAGAAATATCAAAAGAAATCATGGCCTATAAAAATCAATCATATGGAAATATGGCTGGATACATCAAGTGTAGAAATATTTGCGAATAACGGAGAGTTTGTTTATTCTGCACGTCTTGACCCACAGGCTGAAGACTTGCTTCTTGCAAGTAGTAAAGAATCACAAAACATCAACGTATACAGATTGGAGATTTAAAATGATTACAATAAATAATAGTATAATTCATCTTAGAAATACACATATTAGTTATATATTAGAAGTATTAGATCAAAAGTACATTTTACAAAGATATATAGGTAAACCACTTCGTCATTATCATAAAAGTCCAATGACTTACTACAAACGTAGCTATAATACTGAACATGATGTCAGTATTGAAAATGCATCTTTTGATGATCTTCCTTTTCTCTATCCACAATTAGGTCATGGAGATTATCGCATACCTGCCATTGAAGTAGAAGCACACCATCAACGTTATTGTGAATTATTGTTGAAGGAAGTGCATGTGCTAGATGAAAAGAAGACTCTTCCAGGTTTACCTTCACTTAAAAGTCATGGTAGAAGTGAGACACTAGAAGTAGTCTATGAAGATAAGCCTATCGGCTTAGAAGTGAGTCAATATATCACTATTTATGAGGATTTAGGCGTTCTTTCATTTTCAGCTTCTTTTAGAAGCTGTAAAGAAGATCTTATTCTTTATAATACACAATCTGTTTCTTTAGAACTTCCATCACAGGATTACCAAGTGATGACAATGTATGGCTTACATGCAAAAGAAGGCAATATTCAGCTATCTGCACTTAATACAGGTATATTTCAAATAGAAAGTACAAGAGGCAGCAGTAGTCCACAAATGCATCCATTTGCGGCATTATTATCAGGTTCTGATATATATGCAATGCATTTAATTTATAGTGGAAATTTTTGTTGCAAGATACAAAAGGATTCATTTGGAAAAGTTCGTATGCAGATGGGTTTACATCCTTCTATGAATAATTGGCACTTACATAAAGGAGAAGAATTCTATACACCTGAAGTTGTCGTGAATTATAGTAGTACAGGTTTAGAAGGGATGAGAATGAATTTCCATGAGCTCTATCGTCATCACTTATTACCACAATCACAGGAATTACCTCCTGTATTATTAAATACCTGGGAAGCAATGTATTATGATGTGTCTTTAGAAAAGATTGAAGAACAAGCCAAACGTGCGAGTGAACTAGGTATTGAATTACTTGTGTTAGATGATGGCTGGTTTAGAAAAGAAAATAATAGTCATAATTCTATGGGAGACTGGAAATGTAATACAAGTAAACTTCCAGGTGGTATACAAAAAGCGGCTGAACTTGTTAAATCATATGGTTTGAAGTTTGGCTTATGGTTTGAACCAGAAGCAATTAGTAAAAACAGTGATTTATATATACATCATCCAGATTATGCATTATCAGTAGATGGATATGAACCTACTTTAGGTCGTCATGAATATCTTCTTGATCTATCCAGAGAGGATGTCCAGAATTATTTAATTCACATGCTTGATTCTTATCTTTCTACAGGATTAATTGATTATATCAAATGGGATATGAATAGACCGATGAGTGATGTATGTTCTCACATCTCTCAGTATAGTACAGAAGTGGCTCATAGATATATGCTTGGTCTTTATCATGTGCTTGATGTGATTACATCTCGTTATCCTGATGTTCTTTTTGAAGGATGTTCAAGTGGAGGTGCACGTTTTGATCCAGGTATCTTATGTTATATGCAGCAGAACTGGGCTAGTGATAATACGGATGCACTTGATCGCAGTGTGATTCAAGATAGTTTTAGTCTGCTTTATCCACAATCAGTGATAGGTGCACATATAAGTGCTGTTCCTAATCATCAGACAGGGCGTATTACATCCTTAGAGACACGTTATGATATCGCAAAACTATTTAACTTAGGTTATGAACTTGATCTTACAAAGTGTACAGATGATGAATTAGATGATATCAAGAAGCAGATTCAGGAATATAAAACAGTAAGAAAAGAAACACTCAACGGTGAATTACATGCTCTTGAATGTGATGAAAATCATTTAGGCTGGGAAGTAGTCAGTCTTGATAGAAAGACTATTTATGTTGTTATAATGACTCGTTTTTATAATCCTCTGACTGCCCAGAAGTACTTTAAGTTAACATACTTAGATGAAGATTCTGATTATTTAGAATGTCGTGCACAAGAAATATATGGTGGAGATGAACTGCAGCATATTGGCATATGTGTACCTTTAGAACATGGTGATTTTAAAACATACACATTTATATTAAAAAAAGTATAAATGGTTAGAAAAAGCCATATTTATATTATGTTATTCCATTTAATTAATGCGCTTTAAGAGGTATAAATATAATCAGTAAAGCGCTTAACAAATTAAAAAGGAAAGGTTAGAAAAATGAACGATAAAGAACTTGCATTAAAGATTATTGAATTAACTGGTTCAAAAGAAAACATTAGTTCAGTAAGACATTGCGCAACAAGATTGCGTTTAGTAGTAAAAAACAAAGATAAAATCAACGTAAAAGCAATTGAATCTTTAGATAAGGTAAAAGGATCATTCTTCAATTCAGGACAGTATCAGATTATTTTAGGGACAGGTTTAGTAAATCGTGTCTATGATGAAGTAATCAAGGTCACTGGAGAAGAAGGTAACAACGATGAAAAAATAGTATATGGAAATAAATTCCAAAGAGCTATTAGAACATTCTCTGATGTCTTTGTGCCAATTATTCCTGTACTTGTCGCAACAGGTTTATTCATGGGTCTAAGAGGCTTATTGACTCAAGAAGCTATCTTGCATCTTTTTGGTTTAACAACTAAGAGTGTTCCTACAAACTTACTTACATTTACACAGGTATTAACGGATACCGCATTCGCATTCCTTCCTGCACTTGTATGCTGGTCAACATTTAAGAACTTTGGTGGCAGTCCTGTAATTGGAATTGTATTAGGTTTAATGCTTGTAAGTCCTAGTCTTCCAAGTGCATATGATGTTGGTTCTGGTGCTGCAAAACCATTGATGTTCTTCAATTTCTTAAAGGTATCTGGTTATCAGGGTTCTGTATTACCTGCCTTTGTGACAGGTATTCTTGGTGCTAATATGGAGAAATGGTTAAGAAAACGTATTCCAGATGCATTAGATCTTATTCTTACTCCATTCCTTACATTACTTATTGGTATGACAGTTGCATTATTTGCGATTGGTCCAGCTCTTCATTCAGTTGAAACAGGTGTATTATTTGTAGTTGAAAAATTATTGCAGTTACCTTTAGGTATTGGTGGTTTATTATACGGGAGTTTTGGACAGTTACTTGGTATCTTTGGTATTCATCATATCTTAAACTTCTTAGAAATCAGTATGTTAGCCAATGATGGCTGGAACTATTTAAATCCAATTGGTACTTGTGGAAACATTGCACAGGCAGGTGCTGTATTAGCTATCGCAATTAAAGTTCATGATCAGAAAATGAAACAGGTTGCTTATCCATCTGCTTTATCTGCTGCATTAGGTATTACTGAACCTGCAGTATTTGGTGTCAACCTTCGTTTAGTAAAACCATTTATCGCTGCAATGATTGGTGGAGGTGTTGGTGGATTCCTTGCTTCTATCTTCCATCTTAAAGCAACAGGTATGGGTATTACAGGTATTCCAGGTACATTACTTTACTTAAATGAACAGTTACCATTCTATATTCTTGTTAACTTAGTCGCATTTGCGGTTGCTTTCTCTATTACATGGTTATTCTGTGTTCCTAAGGCAGAAAAAGTTGTAGAACCAAAAGAAGAAAAAGAAGTTTCTAGTGAATCTTTATTTGCGATTGCATCAGGAGATGCGATTGAAATGAGTGAAATTAAAGATCCTATGTTTGCAGAAGGTATTATGGGACCATGTGCAGCTATTGAACCAGCTGATGGTAAGATTTATGCTCCTGCAGATGGTACAATCAGCTTTATCAGTGAATCAGAACATGCAATTGGAATCATCACAAATGTAGGTGCAGAAATTCTTCTACATTTAGGTATTGATACAGTTAAAATTACCGATGAAAAAGTATTTGATACAAAAATCACAATGGGACAGAAAGTCAAAAAGGGTGATCTTCTCACTGTAATGGACTTAGATGGAGTAGAAAGACATCAGTGCCAGAAAACAGTTATTACGATTGTTACTAACTATAACAGCTATACTGATATTGCTCAGGTGAAAACAGGTTCAATTACGCCTGATGATATTATTATGGAGTTATCACTTTAGTCAGTTCTTTGAACTGACTTTTTTGGAGAATAATATGAAAACAATTGTCAGTGATTTAGATGGCACATTACTTAACAGTTATGGAGTAGTAGATTCCTTTACTAAAGAAGTATTGAATACATCACCTATTTATAAAATTATTGCGACAGGACGTAGTTACAAGACAGCTTCTCCTTTGTTGAAGGGAGTAGATATAGATTATTATGTATTATTGAATGGTGCGGAATGTCGAAATAGTCAGGGTGATATTCTTTATAAAGAAAATATCGATTTAAAGATTGTACATACTATTATGAATGGCTTATTAGAACGTCATATAGATTTTGAAATTAATACGGAAGAAGGAGATTATTCTACTGATACTGTATTTTGTGATACAACAGCACAACTCACTAAGCAACATCTTCAAGATTATAAAGAAATAAGAAAGATATTTATATTTGTGCATGATGAACAGAAAATTAATCAAATCAAACACTGGCTTGATCAAATAGAAGGAATTAATGTCACTTCATCATCCTGGTGGAATATTGAAGTTACATCAATGAATGCGAATAAAGCACTTATGGTAAAAAGAGTGATAGAAATACTTCATACTTCTGATGATGTTTATGTATTTGGTGATGGTTATAATGATCAGGCGATGTTTAGAGAAGTAGGACAACGCATAGCGATGGGAAATGGTGTAGATGTCTTAAAAGAGAAAGCGAGTTATATCACTGATACAGTGGATAATGAAGGAATCTATAAAGCTTTGAAACATTATGAGTTACTTTAAGTTTGAAATATGGCATAATAATCCGAGGGAGGATCACTATGAAACAAAAAACGGATTTTCAAACATTTATATCTTACTTTAAACCACATCGTCGTCTATTTTTTCTAGACCTTGCATGTGCGTTAATGATTTCTTTAATTGATCTTGCTTTTCCATTTGTCTCTAGATGGTGTATGTATACATTACTACCAAATAGTATTTATAAGACATTCTGGATGGTTATGATCATCTTCTTATTGGCTTATTTAGTGCGTTCATTCTTTACTTATATAATTTGTTATTATGGGCATACATTTGGTATTCTTGTAGAAGCAGATATGCGTAAAGACTTATTTGAACATATGCAGTCATTAAGTTATGGTTATTTTGATAATAATCGTATTGGACAGTTAATGAGCCGTTTAACGACTGATTTATTTGATATCACAGAACTTGCACATCATGGACCAGAAGACTTATTCATCTCTACTGTGACTATTATTGGTTCTATTATTATCATGTTCACAATTGAATGGCGTTTAGCTTTGGTTATTGCGATTATGATACCTGTTTTCATACTTGTTGTATGGAAATCACGTCACTCTATGAGTGAAGCTTCAATTCGTGTTAAGCAGAAGGTTGCAGTCATCAATACTGATATCGAATCAGGACTCACTGGTATGAAAACAGCCAAGGCTTTTGCGAATGAAACAATTGAACAACAGAAGTTCAATACATCCAATGATACATATAAAACATCTAAGAAACAATTCCATAAAGCTATGGGACGATTTAATGCGATTATGGAATTCTTTATGTGTACATTATCACTGATCGTTATTGCGGTAGGTGGAGCCCTTATTATGCAGGGTAAGATGGATACAATTGATCTTATCACCTTTAGCTTATATGTTTCTACATTTGTGAATCCAGTACGTAAGTTATCTAACTTTGCGGAATTATTTGCGAATGGGACTGCAGGTCTCCATCGTTTTGTAGAACTACTTAACACAAAACCTCAATTAGAAGATCGTCCTGATGCAAAAGAACTTACAAATGTATCTGGACAGATTGATATTGATCATGTCAGCTTTGCGTATGAAGAAGATAGAAATATCTTAACAGATATTGATTTACATATTCATCCAGGTGAAACAGTTGCGTTAGTAGGATCTTCAGGAGGAGGTAAAACTACTTTATCTCAGTTGATTCCTAGATTCTATGATGTTACTAAAGGGGCTATCTTAGTAGATGGTCATGATGTCAGAGATGTGACTCAAACATCATTACACAACAACATTGGTGTTGTTTCTCAGGATGTCTTCTTATTTGCGGATAGTATTGCGGAAAATATCCGTTATGGTAAATTAGATGCGACAATGGAAGATATCATTGAAGCTGCAAAACTCGCAGAAATCTATGATGATATCATGGAAATGCCTGATGGATTTGAAACTAATGTAGGAGAACGTGGTGTATTATTATCTGGTGGACAGAAACAACGTATCTCTATCGCAAGAATATTCTTAAAGAATCCACCAGTACTTATTCTAGATGAAGCCACAAGTGCATTAGATAGTGTCACTGAAGCTAAGATTCAGGAAACATTTGATAAGTTATCACAGGGACGTACTACTATTGTGATTGCGCATCGTTTATCTACAGTCAAGAATGCAGATCGAATTGCGGTTATTGATGAAGGAAGAATTATTGAACTAGGAACGCATCATGAATTATTAGAAAGTAATGGTGCTTATGCACAACTTGTACATACACAGGAATTGATGAAATAAGAAAACGACCTCGCGGTCGTTTTTTAAATAAAGTAATAAATTGTATTCATAACTCCAGCAAGGAGCATAACAAGAATAGGATCCCATTTATACTTAGTAAGTAATATAACACATATACCAAATATCACTACAAGATGGATCTTAAATATATTGAAACTTTCGCCAAAGAATGCAGTAGTAAGAATAGAGACACCTGCAGTCGCAATTAAAGCAACAACGGCTGGTCTTAACATCTTTAAGACGTTCTGTAATTGATCCATATGTCGATATTTGAGATAGAAATAACTGATAATACCTGAAGGTAATACACAGCCAATAGTGGCACATATTGCGCCAGGAATACCAGCAATCTTGATTCCTACAAAAGTTGCTGAATTGATTGCGATAGGACCGGGAGTCATCTGTGAAATAGATATAAGATCAGTGAATTCAGAAACAGATAACCAATGATGGGCTGTAATCACCTGCTGCTTAATAAGCGGCATAGCTGCATAACCACCACCAAAACTAAATGCACCGACCTGCAAGAAACTTAAGAATAATTGTAGATAAATCATGACTGTACCCCTTTCATAGAACAAAGTAATCCAATCATGATACAAACAATAATTACTATCATGACATTAATATTAAATATATAGTTTGCGACAAAAGCCCCAATCATAATAATAGGATAAAGCTTATTTTTCTCTTTTAACAGTCCGCTACCCATTTCGAAGCATACAGATGCAATAACTGCGCCTACTCCTGCCTGCATCCCTTCTAACATAAGAGAAACAATCAGATTAGTCTTAAATATTTCATAAAAGACAGAAATGACAGATATGATTACAAAAGGAGGAATAATAGTAGCGAGTACAGAAATAAATATACCAAGAAGTCCTGCCATCTTATATCCAACTACAATGGCACCATTGACCGCAATAGGTCCTGGTGCACTTTGCGCAATAGCTACTAAATCTAACATTTCATCTTCATCAATCCAATGATAATCATCCACAAACTTCTTTCTCATTAAAGAGACGATGACATATCCACCTCCAAAAGTAAAAGCACTTAAGTAGAGAGTAGAAAAGAATAGTTTTACTAATTTATTCTTCAAAGTATTCACCTTCCTATCTCCTGTATTATACATTTTAGAGATGAAAAAAACCAGTTTCTCAACCAATGGTATTAAGTTAAGCGAACAAATGCCAAAAACCTCTTTGATTTCAAAATC
>OLIW01002547.1_pt1 | contig 13306 bp, 12 predicted proteins | sample 1601321 | NCBI WGS metagenome assembly OLIW01 (sample SAMEA2452114, study PRJEB22498) | human gut metagenome | reverse complement strand
GGGGGGGGGACTGCCACGCAGGTAGAAATATTGCAGCAGAATTAGGTACAAAGTTCAACACCCGTCTTCTCACGGCTTTGCTCGGTAAGTCCAGTACATGTAGTATTGCTTTTACACTTGCTGAAGTTTTAATTACTCTTGGTATTATAGGCATTGTTGCCGCTTTAACTCTGCCTGCATTAATCACAAGAAATCAAAACAAGGCGCTTGAAACTTCTTTAAAGAAAAATTACTCTGCACTTCAACAGGCTCTTGATATGTACCAAGCTCATCATGGTGAAAGATTAATACCTTCTAATATAGGACGGTTTGCATTTAAAGGACTAATTCAACCTTATTTTAAGGTTGTAATTGATTGCGGTAATAATGAAAAATGCGTACAATACAAAGGTTGGGGAAATGATAGTAATTTTACAGGTTATCGGACTTACAGCAAGCAGCTACTTAGCGCTTTAAGATTATTTGATGACGGACAATTTCTTTTGGGCGACGGAAGTTTAATTATGATTGAAAACACCATAGATAACACCCAAGCAACATCAGGAAATATTTTTATAACAGTAGATGTGAACGGATATATCAAGAAACCAAACATATGGGGACAAGATTTATTTACATTTCAATTAGACGAAAGAGGTAAACTTATTCCTATGGGAGACAAAGACTCGTTTTATAATGACGATGCCATCTACTGTTCACTAAATTCAACCAATGAATATAACGGCATTGCATGTACTTACAAGGCTCTCACCGACAAAAACTATTTTAATAATCTCCCACGTTAAAATTATTTCTTCATGTTATAATTGCCTTATGAAGCTGCAAGATTTATATAAGAATAAGAATACTCAGCATAACGGCATTTTTGAATGGGTTAAGCCTGTTATTTCATTTGAAATCTTTCCGCCAGATAAAGAAGACCCGAATCAGGCGCTTTGCGAGGAAATAAAAATATTAAACAGATTTGAACCGGCGTTCTTTTCTTTAACTTGCGGGGCCGCCGGCAAAAACACCGAAAAAAGCAGAAATATTTTAACAAAATTAAAAGAAACACAACATCTTGATGTAATGCCGCATTTGACTTGTGTTGGAAGTTCCAAATCGAAAATTTTAGAAAGCTTAGATTTTTTTAAAAAACTTAACATTGAGAATATATTGGCGCTCCGGGGTGATTTGCCGGAAAACTATTCACAAAGTATTGATGAATTATATTATGCAAATGAGCTTACTGACTTTATAAAGAAAAATTCAAACTTCTCAATTGCTGCGGCGGGATATCCCGAAGGCCACATTGATTGCGAAAATATTCATCAGGATATTAAAAATTTAAAGAAAAAAATCGATGCAGGCGCTGAAGTTATTTTCACTCAAATGTTTTTTGACAACAGCAAGTTTTTTAATTATGTACATCTTGTGCGCGAAGAAGGTATTGATGTTCCTATTATTCCAGGTATTATGCCTATAATTAGTCTTTTGCAGATTCAAAAAATGGTAAAACTTGCCAGAGTTACTCTGCCAAAAGCTTTAATTGAACAACTTGAAAAACATCAAAATGATAAAGATTACATAAAAAAACTCGGCATTGATTTTGCCAGTTACCAATGTCAGCAGTTGATTGATACCGAGGTTAAAGGGCTGCACTTTTTCACTCTTAACAAGTCAGATTCAACTGCGCAAATACTTGAAAATATACTCTAAAAAGGAGAGCTTATCATGAATATTAACAAACATATTGAACACACGCTTTTAAAACAAGATGCAAAAAAAGAAGATTTTATAAAATTCTTTAATGAAGCTAAAGAATTTAACTTTCTCGGCGTTTGTGTAAACCCGCTTTATGTCTCTTTTGCAAAAGAACAGCTTCAAGATAGTGATGTTAAAGTCGTTACGGTCGTAGGGTTTCCACTAGGTGCTAACAAAAGCGAGGTCAAGGCTTACGAGACATCTCAAGCTATTGAAGACGGTGCTGATGAAATTGATATGGTTATTAATGTTTCTAAATTAAAAGATAAAGATTATGAATTTGTAAAACGAGACATCGAAACAGTTAAAGCATTTTGCAAAGATAAGCCGCTAAAAGTTATTCTTGAAACAGATCTGCTTGATAAAGACGAAATTAAAAAAGCATGCGAAATTTGCGTTGAAGCAAAAGCGGATTTTGTCAAAACATCAACAGGATTTGTAAAAAATGGAGTTGGAGCAAAAGTTGAAGATATCAAACTTATGTATGATACCGTTTCACCATTCGGCCTTCGTGTAAAAGCTTCCGGCGGCATAAGAGACAAAGAAACAGCACTTAAAATGCTAGAAGCAGGAGCTGAACGCCTCGGTACAAGCAGCGGTGTAAAGATTGTTCAAGCTTGATAGCAATTTTTTTTTTTAGGACTTTTAAAATAATATCTAGGAGGTTCTATGCAAATTCAACCCAATTTTACATCCAAGTACAAATATTCAAAAAATGCAGAAGAACGTAAGCATAATCTTTTAAAAGAGACTTGTAAATCATCTGTAGCCGTTTGCTTAGCAAGCGGCACATATGGCGTTTTAGAAGCAATAAATAAAAATTCAATAGCTAACAAAAACAACATTTCAACTAATGATTTAAAAGCTTTAGCAAAGAGCGGCTTGAAAAGAAATATATTTATAGGGCTGGCAGTTGGAATTGCAGGGGCTTTAGCATCTGAGCATTTGTTAAATATGTTCACAAGAAACGAAACAGATGACAAATATAGCAGGATGAAAAATCTTTATAAAGTTACAGAGGGGCTTGTGGCAGGTTTTGTAGCATTTGGACTGCTTGAAACTTTCCAAAAATTATCTATAGCTAAATCAAACAATACGCAAATAGTAGATGAAATTGCCTCGACTGCTAAAAAAGGATTCCAGCGAAATTTACTATGGGGATTAGCCGCAGCCGCATCAGGTTATTTAATTGCCTGGCCTTGTTTCAAGTTATTTGAACCCACAAACATGAAATTGTACGAATGGGCAGATAAGCAAAACAGAATTGCCGAAAAAGCTGAAGAATTAATAAAACAAGAAGATGCAGCTAAAAAGGCTTAAGACAAATTATCTCGAGCCCCGCAATTAATTTTTTCATCATAAAATTTGACCATGCTATAATATTTATTAAGAAGGAAGAAGTATGGGTGATGAAGATAAACAGTTTGATGCGACGCCTAGAAAGCTTGAACAGGCTCGCAAGGAAGGCCAGGTTGTAAAGTCAAAAGATTTTTCAACCGCAATTTCGCTGCTTATTCTTTTTATTGCTATAACAGCCTTAGCGCCGTTTATCTGGAACCAAATTGCGCAGTTGTTTACACTTCTTTATGAACAAATTCCGAACGGGCATCTTGATAAGGTTGGACTTACTTATATTTTTACAATAACTGTTAAAGTCGCGGTTTTGATTATTGGACCGATACTGTTTTTGGCATGGTTTGTTGCAATTATGGCGGACTTTATCCAGGTCGGCCCCTTAGTTGCTACAGCCCCCCTTGCTCCTAAGCTTGATAAGTTAAATCCTACAAAGTATTTTAAAAATATAATGTCCATAAAAACACTCTTTGAATTATTCAAAAACATTGTTAAAGTTGTGCTTCTTGGCTATATTGGCTGGAGTGTTTATATGGCACACATTGAAAACATTCTTATGCTTGCAGCAATAGACAACAACTTCGCCGTTATGATTGAATTCGGGAAGCTTATCACAGAATTTATCTTTAAAGCTTGTATTGCCTTTCTCGTAATATCGGCAGCCGATTATGGCGTTACTAAATGGAAATTTTTAAAAGACCAGAAAATGTCTTTTAAAGAAATTAAAGATGAATACAAAAACACTGAAGGCGATCCTAATGTAAAAGCTGCGCTTCGCCAGCGCCGCATGCAAATGCTTCAAAGAGGGATGATGGATGCTGTTCCTGATGCAGACTTTGTTGTTACAAACCCGACCCACGTTGCATGCGCTTTAAAATACAAGGCTGAAGAGATGGAATCACCAACTTTAATTGCAAAAGGCACAGAGTTGATTGCAAAAAAAATTATAAAAATTGCCCGCGAGCACAATATTCCTGTCATAGAAAATGCTCCGGTTGCACGTGCGCTTTTTAAGATGGTCGATTTGAACCGCCAAATTCCTCCGGAATTATACAAAGCTGTTGCAGAAATTTTACTTTTTGTTTACAACTTGAAAAATAACAAAAATCAGGGTAAAATAAAATAAAGCCTAGTTAAATAATCATGATTATGCAAGATAAAAATAAATTAAAAGAATATTTAGATATAGTACAGAAGGTGGCAAGGGTAGAACACAGACGCATTCCGTCTCATATGGTGGAATACGAAGAACTTTTGTCAATCGGTATTATTGCAATCCAGGCTCTTATCAAAAACAAAACTCCTGAACAATTGGAAAAATACAATGCAGCCTATATTGCAACCGCTGTACGATGGGCTATAAGAAACGAATTAAGAATACGCTACAAGTGGTATTCACTCAAGCATAAAGCCGATACTGAATATGACCAGGATGAAGCAGTTGAAGGCATGGATATGGAAAAAGCTAAAGTTCGTGAAACAATTTACGAAACAGTGCTTTCTATTGACGGTCTTGCGGCTGCGGCAAGCGATAACGATTCACCGTTTGACTTTTTAAAAGACCCGCATGCCATGCCGGATGAAAACGCAGAAATTACTGAAATGGGCAGAATGATTAGAGAAGCAATTTCAAAACTTCCGCCTAAAGAAAGAACCGTTGTAGAATACAGATTTTACCGTAACATGCAGGTAAAAGATATTGCAAAACAGGTCGGCCTGTCATCTTCCAGAGTAACAAGGATAGTTCAAGCTTCATTGAATACCGTTAAAGAATACTTAAACGCCAAAGAACAGTACGGGTATTAATTAGCCTTTACTATTTTAATTCTGCCGTCATCTTTAATCTCGATAGGTGTATTTAATTCTTTAATGTATTTTGCGGTATAAACGTTTTTATCAACATCAAACTTTTTCAAAACATAATCGGGATTAGGGTTCACGGGCAGATAGTCATCGCCGCCATAAGCAAAGAAATCATCACAACCTACAGTATATTTTTTATCAGTACGCGGATTATCCACATCTATGCTGTGTCGGACGCCGGCTTTATCAATATAGGTCAGGTTAAGCAATTTCCCTTTATCATCCATAGTATAGTTAAGTCCTGACACCAGTAAAATTCCCGGTTTATTATCAGTTTTAAGGAATGATTTTCCGCCATGTTTAATTGCATCAACGATTTGTTTTTCTGTTAAACTGCAAATCATCATTTTATCTTCAAATGGAGTAACATCATTTATGCGCCTTGAATCTACTTCGCCTTCAGTAAAGTATCCTCTGATATTTCCGGCATTCAGTATTGCAATATCCGTATCTAATTCTTTTTTAATTGCATCTACAATAATATTCCCATGCGGATTGTTAACGATTAAGCGGTGCTTTGGCGCCGGATCTGCATAACTTATTTTACCCAAAACTTCAGGCTTTCCAATTATATTTTCAACGGCTGTCTTCATTGGTAATGTGCGGTTAAAACCACCTGTTCTAAAAACGTTATTTTGTAATTTTACCAAATACCCTTTGTCATCAAATTCTACATTTAAAACTCCAGCATATTCTCCATCTTTACCAATCTGGGTAAGAACTACCGGTTTTCCGTCTTTGGAATACAAAAGGTTGTCTTTTTCTTTAACACCTTTATATAAATCATGTGTATGTGCACCTAAAATTATATCCAAACCGGATGTATTTTCGGCAATTGTTTTATCAACATCCTTGCCGCTGTGTGAAATAAGTATTATTTTGTTAACGCCTTGAGCTTCAAGCTTGTTTACTTCGTCCTGAATTTTTTTAATTGTAGTCTCAACGTTGTCCACCTTAATGTCATCAAGAGATTCTCTTGTGCCTACACGCTCAAGAACATCAGACGGTGCGGTGCCTATAATACCGTATTTCTGTCCATTGTGTTCTTCGATTATTGATTTTTTTATTTTTCCGTACATTTCGCTTTGGGGATTTACTTCCGTATTTACCGCAAGCAAACTATAGTTTGCATTTTGCAGTGTTTTTGAAAATGCAGCCGGTGTTGCATCAAGTTCATGATTCCCCAAGGCGTTAGCTGTTACACCTATCCAGTTTAAAAAATCACTTGCAACTTGGTTTGTCATCGGATTGGAACCTAACAATATATCACCTGATGACAATTTCAACTTTGCAGTATCTTTACTAACCGGCATGTTATCGAAATTACGTGAAACAGTCCATATCCGCTCCATATTTGTCATTTTACCGTGAATATCCGCTATGTAAAAAATACTTGCTTTATACGGTTCAATCTTTTTTAAATTATTATCAGTTTTTTGCGGGGTATCTAATGATGGTTGTGGCGTCGGTTTTTGATGATATATTTTTAACTGATTTGCATTTGAATATGTATTTACACCGTTTATCATATTTTAACCTTTTCTACACTGTATGTTTTACGCTGCTTGCTTGGAGTGCCGCATTTGGTTGTAGGTGTTCAAACCTTCCACCCAGTTTTCAACGAGTTTGACATCGTCTTTCACCACTGCTTGCGGCAGGCCTGCGTGGTGAATTTTCGGTAGTAAATATTCTGCGCTGTATTCAATCGCACGCGGAATATCATCATCTGTGTCATTACATATGAATATTAGTTTACCGTTTTTGTCATATTTTTGGCCTATAATCGTGATTTCATGACCGTTTATAATTTCGTTTTTGTCATCGACCTGAGTATAGCCGATAATTACGTTTTCATTCATATTTAACGCATCTGTAATTTGCCGCTTCATTGTTTCAAAGTCTGTTTCATAACCTATTAAACGCGCATTTTCATCAACGGTTTGGTAAGTTACGGAAATTTTATTTTTATCTTCCACGACAGATTCGGTGAAGGTTTTTTCAAATTCAATCAAACCTTTATCGTTCTGGTTAAATTTTCCTTTGCGCTTGTCGCTTACTGAATCATAAGACTGCTGAGAACCCACCTGCATCATTGTTGACTGCATCAAAACATCCAGTGCAGAACGTTCATTTGCATCTTTATGCTTAGTTTGGATTTGCGCTCTGATAATTGCGTTTTTGTCAGGCGCGAATTTCAATTTTGCTGAGTCAAAATTATTCATTTCGTATGGAATTTCAAATGCATTAAAAAGCCAAATTCAATCAAGAGTATTGTCTGCCAAATTTTTTAGTTTAATTTCTTTTTCTACAGACATTTTAGGAGAGGAAAGTCCCTCTGCAAATCTCGCGAATTCTGCGGGCATCTTCTTGGCAAGGTTAAACTCAATGCTTGAGGCAACACAAGTTCCGGAATGTTCGACATTTACAGAATTTTGCGCGTTAATTTGATCTGAGGCATTCACAGGGTTGAGATTGTTTTCTTTTATAAATTGTTCTTGCAAAGCTTTTTGGTACTGCGCAGGAATATCGCCGAATTGCTGGGTAATAGAGAACGGATCAGCTAGCACTTCAATTGTATCTTTCAGAATACCTGCGTTAGAAAGCCCTTGAGCTCTTGGGGTTGATGCTATTTTATACAAGTTATCTAAAACAGTTGATTTGTCATTTGAATTTGCATTCAGCAAAATGCCTGAATTCAAAAGCTCTTTTAATTGTTTTTTAGAAACTTTATCCAGATTTTTTTGCAGAAAATTATATTTATCTTTTTCCGGCTTTGAAGAAAGCCTTGTTCTCAAGTCTGAACTTGTAAGAGTTGGATTATACGGCACGTTCGTAATAGGATTTGAAGTAAAAGCAGGTGTTTTAACTTGTTTAACTTCATCATTTTTAACACCTGAAACATGACGTGCGCGTGTTGTGTTATAATTATATTGTTGAAAATTTAAACCTGCTGTATACACTTTTCTACCACTCCACTATTTATAATAAACAAAAACAAGTGTAAAATTTGCCATAAATTGCAAGTTTAGTAAACAAATGTTACAATCGAGGATAAATTGGAAGAATTTAAGATAAAACCTTTAACCAAAAATCAGCTTATTATATCAATAGACAGGCTTACAAGATTTAAAAATCCATATGTTAAATATTTACGCGTTTTTAATGAAATTATTCTCAGCAACCTTATAAAGCCTAAATATAAAAAAGCAGAGCTTGAAGAATTAAATTCTGAGACAATAAAAAAACTTGCTGAAAAGATTATAAATTTTTCACTAAAAGAAATAAATGCACCTTTTGAGGATGATTTCACAATTAATCAGCAGCTTTACGATTATGAGAATTCAATCTTCAACATAAATCAGGATACGGAAGTTCTCATTAAAAATAAAATTAATTACAAAGGATTTTTATCTATCATTGAAGGAGAGCAGGTTCCTTTGAATTTAAAATGGCTAAATGAAATTGCTGATAAAAAATTTTCTAAAGAATTAAGATATGAAAAATCGCTTCACTATCCAATTGAAAAAGTTTTGATATGTGAAGGAATTACGGAAGAAACGCTTTTGCCGGTTTTTGGTAAAATCTGTGGATTTGACTTTGACAAAAACGGTATACATGTTATTTCAGCAGGCGGCAAAAATCAGGTTGTCAAAACCTTTTATAAGTTATCAAGTGAATTAAAAATACCTATTTTTGTACTTCTTGATAATGACGCAAAAGAAAACTTAGAAGAAATTAAGCCAAAGCTGCGTTCTTTTGACAAAATCCATATAATTAAATCCGGTGAATTTGAGGACTTGCTGACACGAAAACTTATTGAAAAGACTCTCAATTATGCATTTAAAAATGTATCATTAATTGATTTGGAGCTTTTAAATGAGGACTTGCCAACAGTCAAAATTCTTGAAGAAATCTTCAGAAACAGAGGAATGCATGAATTTAAAAAATCAGAGTTTGCAGAATTTGTTAAGATTAACACAGAAAGCATTGACGATTTATCCGATGAAATAATCGCTATTATTGAAGAATTAAAAACAGAAAAAAAGGGACAGATTGTCCCTTCGTAAAATGGAGTTTAAATAATTCATTTATCAAACGTTATTGTTATGAGCCTACGAGCCTCAAAGCTTCTTGAAGCAATTCTTTATTCGTAGAAATAAGTTTATTTGATATTTCCATTTGCAGTTTAGCCATTTGGTAGTATGAAATATTGCCTTTAAAATCAGCGTTAGACATCTCTAAAAGGCCGGAACGGATTTGTCCGTAGCCGAGCACAGGTTTTCCGGATTCCACTGTTTCAATGAAGTAGCCTTCTTTTACCTCGCGTAAAGCTGCTGCATTATGGAAATTTCTCGTTGTTATACGATATAAAGGAACAGTCCGCTTGCCGCCGTCGGCTTTTCCATAAATCGTTCCATCGTCTTTAATTTCGTAATCATCATATTTTCCGAGATATTTACCGTTGTTCGGATCAATCCACATTTTGATAGAGGTTGTCGGAATATCAAGAGATCCGCCTTTCAATGCTGTCTGCTGGTACAAATCATCCGTAATAGCTTTTGTACCTTGCATTATTTCGCCTTTATCGTTCAAAATATAACCTTGAACGGTGTTGCCATTTTTCGCACGATAAACACCTTCTCCGTCAAAAGTAAACTCGCCTAAACGCGTATAAACACTTTTGCCTTCGGCGGTTTTGGTCAAGAAGAAACCTTTGCCTTCTAAATATAAATTTTCATTAGAAGTACCCGGCGTAGATTTTCCCTGTCCGGTCTTCTTGTCATAGTCATCTGCAATAGCACCGCCTAAAAAAGTTTTAAAATTCACCTGCTTTTCTCTAAACCCCGGAGTGTAGATGTTTGTCATATTATCTGCAATAACATCCATCCAATTTTGGGTTGACTTTTGGGTATTAAGTGCCGTAATAAATGAATCATTCATTATTATTCTCCTTGTTGTTACGTCTTTGCTCTTCCTGATTTTGGTTTCTATGTTTTGAATAGGTCAACTCATTGTATGGTAAATTTTGTTCATCAAAACGCTGTTTCAGAAAAGAAATATTATTTTTCAAATAAGCTTCAACGGCTTTATCGCCCGGGATAAAGTTGGCGTTTAAGTTGCCGTCTTTATCAACACGCAAAACAACTGATACATCTTTTCCAAAATCTATACGGAAAGGTTGATTTGTTTTTGAGGATTCAGAAAGTGCATTCATTAATGTTGCTGAAACTTTTGCGGTCTTTTGAGTATTGTGAATACTTCCTGCCTCCAAATTCTTTTGGAATTCAGACGCAACAGATGACATAGACATGTTTGTATTTTTCACAAGGTCAGCAAAAAACAAAGCATCTCCATCATCCATAGAGATTGACTGATAGTCAATTGCCGGAGCACCCGTATAAACATTGTTTTGCACTCCTGAATAAAGTTTGTTTTCAGAATTAAAGTTGTTTAAAGAATTCAAAGTATTTAAAGAAATGCCTTTTGACTGAATATATGCTTGCAGCTCTCGGCTTAAAGAGTTTACATCTTGATTTTTAAGAGCTTGGGGAGTTTCTTGTGAAGATTTTTCGACATTTGCATCTTGAACATTCTCAGTTTTTTCTGAGTTAACTTCTTTTTTATTCTCAGTTTTTTGAGCTTTTGACTCTTGTTTTTCTTTAACATCGGAGTTATTATCAGAAGCTTTGTTTTCTGTTTTTGTATTTTCAGAATTCTCCGTTTTGGTTTCACTGGAAAGCGATTTTAATTGATCCTTAAAGCCGGTTGAAGACGATTGCTGAGCAGAGAAAGCACCTTGGGTTGAAACAAGATTTGCAAGCTCATTTACTTGTGAAGATGTTGTTTTTGTTTCTATATTCATCTTTTTAACTTTTCCTCCAATTGTTGAAGCTGTTTTAAAACTTCCTGTTCTTCTTCTGCTTGTTTTTCTTGAGACTGCTGAAAGTATCTTTGCACTCCAAGCTCTGAATAGCCTTTTAATTCAGCTTTTTTCTCTTCTTCAATGTATGCTTCGCGGCTTTTTTCTTTATGCTTTTCCAGAACTTTAACCGCTTGCTCCAGTGTTACTAATTTTTGTTTTTCAATGTCGAGCTGTTTTTGCGCCTCTACACGAATTTGTTCAAGCTGCTCTGCCTTTTCCCAAAGATGTATTAAATATTTGTCATATGTATCATACATCATTGGATCTGCCGAACGCATATTTACTTGAGTTGAGTGAATTTCTTCATTGTTTTTACGAATATTTTCCTCGGCTATAAAAACCGCCTGCTGGGCTTTTTGAACAACCATTAACTGTTCTTCTTTTTTGCGGATTCTAAAGTCAAGTATTTTCTGCAATCGGTATCTAAAAGGCATTTGTTACACTTTCTTGCTATGATTATCCTTTATTTTGAAAGTGTAACAAACATCTATTTGTATGATATTAATTTAATGATGATTTTGAATTAGTCAAGTATGGTTACGCCAGTACCGGAACCTGATCTGCTGTTATTGTACTGCCAGCCTCTGTTGCCTGTATAATAGCTGCTGTCGCCGTTTTCGTTCATGCCAAAGTTATCAGAATAATACGGGTCAATTCCTGGTGTAAATCCCGTAGGGCAGCCGCCAAAATACATCCCTAAAGAACTTAAAAAGCCTCTCCATCCAGTATTTCCGCCATATGCGGGGTAACCTCCGTAACACGTACCATATGACGGCTTAATATTTGATGAGTAATTATTTTGATTTGAAAGACTATTCAGGACATTAACTCTTTCTTGAATATCGCCTTGTTGAATAGCCCCAAGCATTTTTTGCTCAAGCCTTGCAACACGAGCGGCTTCTGATTCATTATTGTATGTTCGGTTGAACAAGTTTAGCTCTAATCTTGAAAGATTACTATCTGAAATTTGTTTCTTTTCACTATTATAATTTACAAAAAGATTATTAACCCTTTCTTCATAACTCATTTTGGGATAAGTTCGATTAAACATTGATTTTTCAAGTCTGTTAAGCCTTAAATTCATATCCTGATGCTCGAAAGACTTACCATAAATATCTTGTTCTACTAAAGAAAGGTTTGCATCGTGAAAATTCACATTATCATTGTACGAAATATCTTTGATATTAGCATCTTCAACATGACCGTGGTATCTGTATATCACGTTTCTGTTCGGGTAGAACATTGTACGATTAACCGGCGTGAAAGGCGCAACCCGTCTTTGCGGCATGTAAAAATTCGTTGAACCGTTAAAATAATTACCTCTTGGATAGCTGCGGTAACGACTTGGATAATACCCCCGCCTGTATTGATGATGATCACAGCAATGACAGTGCCGCGATGGGCTGTATCTTAACGGTTGGATAGTTCTTATTACTCTGGATGCGGCAAATACATTTGTCCCAATCAACAAAACAGATAAAGCTATAATTATTTTTTTCATTTTAATCTCCTGTTACTCAACCTCACAATAAGGTTAGAATAGAAGAATAAAATATCCATTATCCTGTTTGATAATAAAAAAGGATTAAAGTTTGATAGGATAGTCGTCAGAAATTTTCCAGCCGTCATGCATAATCAAAAGTGCACATGTATTGCCTACACTGCCATTTCGGTATTCTTCACTACATAACTTTTTCATATCTTCTCGGTTTTGTGCAAAATTATCTACAACAGTGCCATCAGTATTGAAATTGCTTGCATACTCCATGGGATGAAAATATCCTGCCATATTTGATAGTGTTTTACGAACCCTTAAATACTGCTCATCATTATAGATAGAAAATATAAAAATGTCTTTGCCTCCCTTATTCGGTTTGCGATTTGCATTTATATCAACATACACATGAATCCTGTTATTATTAGTCATATAAAGCTTTACACCATCTGGAAAAATTAATGTTACAAATCGTCCATAAACTCCGCTTTGCATCATCTGTTCTGCGGGTTTACAAGCTCCTTCAGTAGAGGTTCCGCAGTACTTAGCTACTTTTAAATATGGAAGCATGGCGCTTTCAAACCATTCAGCCAACGCCTCTGCATCCCAGCGTTTATCTAACGGAATTACGCCCCAGGTATCATTAGCCTTTGATAGATTTATTGCCTGGTTCATTATTGAATACGTTTTTTCTAATCTCGTTACTATTTCTTTTTTCTTGTGGTTTTGAATAAGCGTCGGGAGCGTCATTGCTGCGACTACGCCGATTATGCCCAAGGTTATCAAGACTTCGGCTAAAGTAAAAGCTCTATTTGATTTTGTTGGGCTGAAAGCCCAACCTACTTCTTCTGAGGTTATTTCCTTGTAGGTTGGGGTTTCTACCCCAACATTTTTTCCTTTAAGCGGTATGAACCCGCGAGCCCCCCCCC
>OLIW01002543.1_pt1 | contig 13312 bp, 8 predicted proteins | sample 1601321 | NCBI WGS metagenome assembly OLIW01 (sample SAMEA2452114, study PRJEB22498) | human gut metagenome | reverse complement strand
GCAATGACAGACTTCGAGAGAATGGGTGCAGCATTCAACATGCAGGAGGCTGATGGTGATAATGTTGTTATCACAGGTGAAGGTCCGGTTTCAGTGATTGGTAACTATCAGGCAGAGGTTAATGCCTATACTAAGGGAACAGGCAGACTTGCTCTTAAGATGGCAGGCTACAGACCATGCCATAATACAGAAGAGGTTATTGAACGATTCGGATATGAGCCTGAGCGTGATACAAGAAATCCGGTAGATTCAGTATTCTGTGCAGGCGGTTCGGGATATGTTGTGCCGTGGAATGAAGTAAGAGAGCATGCACATGTCGAGATAGCCGTGACGGATTCCGGGGTTGCCGGTGGACAGTCTGACAGGGAGGTCAAGCTTACGGCAAAGCAGGCTTCAAGAACAGTGTCTGACGAGTGGATTGGAACAGACGAGGTAGACAGAATCTTGAACGAAACATATTTTTCTAACAGCAGAGGCGATAATGAAAGAAGAAAGTTATCGAAAAGAAAAGCTGACACAGCAGTTGGAAGATATGTTACAGGCGGTAATGCCAATGTTAAAAACCCTCCTAAAGCACCTGAATATAATCCAGATAAGAAGAGTTTTCTTCTTGTTGACGGATATAATATAATACATGCATTTAAGGAGCTATCAGAGCTTGCACAGGTCAATCTTGACAGTGCAAGAGGCAGGCTGCTTGATATACTGTGTAATTATCAGGCAATGAAGGGATGCGAACTGATTGTGGTATTTGACGCATACAGAGTGCCTGGACATGATGAGGAGTTTATAGATTTTCATAATATTCATGTTGTATTTACGAAGACAGCGGAAACTGCTGACCATTATATAGAAAAATTTGCACATGAGAATGGAAAGAAATATAATGTAACGGTGGCAACATCAGATGGTGTAGAACAGGTAATTATAAGAGGACAGGGATGCCTGCTTATATCTGCCAGAGAGTTCGAGAAAGAGATAGCTGCGATGGAGGAACACCTCCGCGAAAACTACCTTAATAGGACATATTGATGATAACACATATATTTAAAACGAGGTGACATACGATGAGTACATTATGGGTTGTTGGTGATTCAACATTAAGCTCTTTTGATGACAAATACTATTATCCAAGATATGGATACGGAACCAAGCTTGGTTGTTATCTTAACAGCAAGGTGCAGGTTAATAATCTTGCACTTTCAGGAAGAAGCAGCTTAAGCTTTACTAAGGAAGAGAATTATAAGGAGCTTCTTGCAGGCATGAAAGCAGGAGATTTTCTTATAATCGGATTTGGACATAATGATGAGAAAACAGAGACAGGAAGATATACAAGCCCGATAGGCGGCAGGGATAAGAAAGGCACATTTGCAGCATCATTATATGACAATTATATTAAGCCGGCACTTGATGTTTCATGTACACCAATACTGTGTACACCTATTGTAAGAAGAACTGCAACAGGAGAGTGGACAAAGCAGGAGCTTCACATAACTGATGACGCTGCACAGTTTAAGGGAGGGGATTATTCACAGGCAGTCCGTGACCTTGCAAGAGACCTTGGAATCGTATGTGTTGATATGACTGAAAAGACAAAGGCTTTATATGAAGAGTTAGGACCAGAAGAGACAATTTATCTTCACGCATGGCCATCTAATAAAGAAGTAAGTGTTGACAATACACACACTAATATATGGGGCGGCAGGGTTAATGCTTTTCTTGTTATGCAGGAGCTTGAAAAGGCTGGAATATCAGGACTTTCAGAGAATATAGTTAATATAAGGGCAGATGAACCGCTTCCAGACAAGAACAGATATCTTGAAAAAAATGCTTTATACAAGCCGGTAGTGTTCAGCGATGAGCTTGCTGACAGCAAGAACTTTAAAGATGCATATGGATTCAAAGGCACAGTATTCGGTGATGTTACAACTCTGCCAACGGAATCTGATAATTATATACTTGAAGAAGTTCCAGGGGGAATACACATCGCGGTTAAGAATAATGATGGCAAGATATCTACTGTTACAGACGGAATTGCAATGTACTATAAGAAGATTCCTGTAAATGTGAACTTTACCCTTAAGGCTAAGATGACAATTAATGATTATTTCTATAACAATCAGGTGTCATTTGGGCTTATGGTAAGAGATGACATGTATATTGATAAGAAAATGCCAGATGTACTTGGCGATTATGTAGCGGCAGCACCACTTAACCTTACTTATAAAGACCAGGCATGGAGCTGTTTTGCAAGAAAGAACAGCGAACTTATGCAGGGAAGCGTGACAGGAAGAGAACTTAAGCCGGGTGATACAGTAGAAGTATGTATAAAGTCTAATCCGGACGGATATGCAGTAAAATTAGGCGATGGGGAGTTCTTAACAGGCGGATTTGATTTTAAGCTAACAGCCGTAGACCCTAAGCATGTATACGCAGGATTCTTCGTTTCGAGAAATGCGGATGTTACATTTACGGATATAGAATATACAGAGAATTAATACAATTTTTATATATGATTGTATTTAATTTTACATAGGAAAATGTTACAATTACATCAGAAATATCGTGAAAAAATAGCGTTGACGCGGAAATGAGGCATATTATGAAACTAACATTTTTAGGCGCGGATCATGAGGTAACAGGAAGCTGTCATTTCTTACAGGCGGCAGGTCTTAATATTCTTGTAGACTGCGGTATGTAACAGGGCAATGATGTATATGAAAACCAGGAACTTCCTATTGCAGCATCTGATGTGGATTGCATATTGCTGACGCATGCACACATTGACCATTCAGGTCTGATTCCTCTTATGTATGTGAATGGATTCAGGGGACAGGTGTATTCAACATCAGCTACGGCACAGCTGTGTGAGATAATGTTAAGAGACAGCGCACATATTCAGATGTTTGAAGCTGAATGGAGAAACCGGAAGGCTGCCAGATCAGGAGGAAAACTCAAGGAATTTGTTCCACTGTATGATATGGATGCAGCAGTTAATGTCTGCAAGCAGTTCGTAGGCTGTGAGTATGACAGGGTATATGATATTGCAGAAGGAATTAAGATTAGATTCACAGATGTTGGACATCTTCTTGGTTCAGCGAGTATCGAGGTATGGGCAACAGAGAAGACAGAGAATGGTGATGTAACAGAGAAGATTGTGTTTTCGGGTGATATAGGTAATATTAACAAGCCGATAATTAAAGACCCGAAGCATGTCAGGGATGCCGACTATGTAGTTATGGAGTCAACTTATGGTAACAGAAGCCACGGAGGAACTCCTAATTATGTGGAAGATTTAACTGATATATTTAAGAGAACATTTGAAAGAGGCGGTAATGTTGTTATTCCGTCCTTTGCAGTAGGAAGAACTCAGGAACTGCTTTATATCATAAGAAAGATTAAAGAAGATAATCTCGTTGGCAGAGATTTTGATGTATATATGGATAGTCCACTTGCTATTGAGGCGACGAACATATTTATTAAGAATGTGGAGAGCTGCTTTGATGATGAGGCAGTAGAACTTGTAAGAAAGGGGATTAATCCGCTTACATTTCCAGGGCTTAAGTATGCAACTACGGGAGATGAATCAAAGCAGATTAACTTTGATCCTAATCCTAAGGTTATTATTTCTTCATCAGGTATGTGTGAAGCGGGAAGAATAAGACATCACCTGAAGCATAATTTGTGGAGACCAGAGTGTACAATTGTATTTGTCGGTTATCAGGCTGTTGGAACAACAGGCCGTATTATAGTTGATGGTGCAGAAGAGATTAAGCTTTTCGGTGAGCCAATCCAGATAAAGGCTGAGATTGTACAGCTTCAGGGTTCGAGTGGCCATGCTGATAAGGATGGGCTTCTTTGTTGGATTAATGCATTTGACAGAAAGCCTAAAAAGGTGTTTGTTGTGCATGGCGAAGACAGTGTGTGTGACGAGTTTACGGAGTGTCTTAAAGAAGAATACGGTTATGATGCCATGGCACCATATACAGGCGGAAGTTATGACCTTATTGCAGACAGAGTTATCTCTGAAGGTGTTAAGGAAAGAAAGACTAGAAGAACGACGAGTACACAGCGTGGTAAAACTGTATTTGACAGACTTGTTGCTGCTGGAAAGCGTCTCATGACAGTTATTACACACAATGAGGGTGGTACGAATAAAGATCTGGCTAAGTTTACAGATCAGATTAATGCATTATGTGATAAATGGGACAGGTGATTATGATGAAGATGCTGTTTGTATTTAATCCAAACTCAGGAAAAGCTCAGATTAAGAATCAGCTGATGAAGATAATACAGGTATTTTCTAAGGCTGGATATGAGATTACTGTATATCCGACCAAGGCATCGCTTGACGGCTATCAGCACATTTTAGATAATGAAGGCAGGTATGATGTTATAACATGTAGTGGTGGAGATGGTACTCTGAATGAAACGGTAGCCGCTGTTCTTAAGTATAAAGGAGAGAAACCGCCGATAGGGTATATTCCTAGTGGAACAACGAATGATTTTGCTGCAAGTCTGGGAATTCCAAGAAATATGGTGAAGGCCGCTGTTAATATAGCAAAGGGTAAACGTTTTCCTTGTGATGTAGGAATGGTAAATGGAGAGCGCTCATTTAATTATGTTGCTGCATTTGGGGCGTTTACAAGGGTCTCTTATGGAACTCCACAGAATCTTAAGAATGTACTGGGACATCAGGCTTATGTAATTGAAGCGGTCAGAAGCTTATCAACGATTAAACCACAGTATATGCGTGTATATTCTGAGGAGATGAATGTTGAGGGAAATTTTGTATATGGAATGATAAGTAATACAGATTCGGTTGGAGGAATAAAGAATCTTACAGGTAATGATGTTAATCTGCAGGATGGATTATTTGAAGTTACCCTGATAAGAGAGCTTAATAATCCTATAGCAGTCCAGTCACTTATTAATGCTTTTATAACTAAAGACCTTAGTAAATGTGACTGGGTATGCACATGGAAGACCAGCTCTGTAAGGTTCGAATCACCACAGCCTGTATCATGGACACTTGATGGTGAATATGGTGGAGAACATACAGAAATACAGTTTTCTGTTAAGGAGAAAGCGGTTGATTTCCTGATAGGAGGAGTACCTGCTAATAACTAATAGATAATCATTAATAATATAAAGTGATAAAACCTTGCAAATTAGTATGTTTGGTTTTGTCACTTTATTTTTTTACTAATTTTACGCCGACAGGTAAAAATCAGACACAATTTAGAAACAATTCAACTTTTATGTTTAAAAACAGGCAGGGATTAAGTGTAAAACATATAATGATAAATAAAGATGGTATTACATTTTAAGAGATAATATCGTGACAAATTCTATAATTATCTGATAATTACAATTGAAAGTAGCAATAGTCAAATTATCAGACAATTGCGGCAAAAAAATATTTACAAAATCCATAAAACAGGAGTATATTATGTGCAAGCAAAGCTTTAGAATATACGAAAGGATGATTAGACTTATGGAAAATGAAATCAAACAGCCTGGTCTTTACAGATCTGAACTTGAGCATGATGCCTGTGGTATCGGAGCTATTGTAAGTATTAACGGAATTAAGACACATCAGACAGTATCTGATGCTTTAAGCATTGTAGAGAATCTTGAGCACAGAGCTGGTAAGGATGCAGAAGGAAAGACTGGTGATGGTGTTGGTATCCTTCTTCAGATATCACACAAATTCTTTAAGAAAGCTGTAAAGCCATTAGGGATTGAGCTTGGAGATGAGCGCGATTATGGTGTCGGAATGTTTTTCTTCCCACAGGATGAGCTGGCAAGAAACAGAGCCAAGAAGATGTTCGAAATCATTGTTGAGAAGGAAGGGCTTGAATTCTTAGGCTGGAGAGATGTTCCAACATTTCCTAATGTTCTTGGTAAAAAGGCAGTTGACTGCATGCCATACATTATGCAGGGATTTGTAAAGAGACCTGCAAATGCAGCTAAGGGTATTGAATTCGACAGAAGACTTTATGTTGCAAGACGAGTATTTGAGCAGACAGCAGAAGATACAACTTACGTATGTTCATTATCAAGCAGAACGATTGTATACAAGGGTATGTTCCTTGTTGGACAGCTTCGCCAGTTCTTTGGCGACCTTGAGAATCCTGATTATGAGTCAGCTATTGCACTTGTTCATTCAAGATTTTCAACTAAGACTAATCCAAGCTGGGAGAGAGCTCATCCTAACAGATTCATGGTACATAACGGTGAGATTAATACTATCAAGGGTAATGCAGACAGAATGTTAGCAAGAGAAGAGACAATGACTTCTCCATATCTTGAGGATGAAATGTCAAAGATTACACCGGTTGTTAATACTAACGGTTCGGATTCAGCAATGTTAGATAACACACTGGAGTTCTTTGTTATGAATGGCATGCCGCTTCCACTTGCTGTTATGATTACAATTCCTGAGCCATGGATTAACAATGGTGCAATGGCACAGGAAAAGAAGGACTTCTATCAGTATTATGCAACAATGATGGAACCTTGGGATGGTCCGGCTTCTATCGCATTTACAGATGGAGATTACTTCGGAGCAGTGCTTGACCGTAATGGTCTTCGTCCTTCAAGATATTATATTACTAACGATGGTTATCTTATTCTTTCTTCAGAGGTTGGTGCACTTCCAATTCCAGAGAGCAGAATTAAATTAAAGGACAGATTAAGACCTGGTAAAATGCTTCTTATTGATACAGTTAAGGGCGAGCTTATAGAGGATGATAAGCTTAAGGAAGAATATGCAACTAAGAATCCTTATGGAGAATGGCTTGACAGCAATCTTATCCAGCTTAAGGATTTAAAGATTCCTAACAAGAAAGTTCCTGTTCATACTAAGGAAGAAAGAGCAAGACTCCAGAAAGCATTTGGTTATACATACGAGGATTTCAAGACATCAATACTTCCTATGGCTCTTAACGGAACAGAGCAGACAGGTGCTATGGGTATTGATACTCCACTTGCGGTACTTTCTAACAAGCATCAGCCACTGTTTAATTATTTCAAACAGTTATTTGCACAGGTTACTAATCCGCCAATTGACTCAATAAGAGAGAAGGTTGTTACATCAACAACTGTTTATCTTGGAACAGAGGGTAATATTCTTGAGGAAAAGGCTGAGAACTGCAAACAGTTAAGAATTAATGATCCAATCCTTACTAACACAGACCTTCTTAAGATTAAGAATATGAATGTTGAAGGATTTAAGGTAGAGACTATTCCTATTATATATTATAAGAACACTTCACTTGAGAGAGCTATCGACCACTTATTTGTTGAGGTTGACAGAGCGCACAGAGAAGGTGCTAATATTATTATTCTTTCAGACAGAGGTGTTGATGAGAACCATGTTGCTATTCCTTCATTACTTGCGGTTGCTGCATTACAGCAGTATCTTGTACAGACTAAGAAGAGAACAAGCATGGCTGTAATCTTAGAGAGTGGTGAGCCAAGAGATGTCCATCATTTTGCAGCTCTTCTTGGATATGGTGCTTCTGCAATCAATCCATATCTTGCACAGGAGAGTATTCAGGAGCTTATCGACCTTAACATGCTTGACAAGGATTATTATGCAGCAGTTGATGATTACAATAAGGCAATTATCACAGGTATTGTTAAGATTGCTGCCAAGATGGGTATTTCAACAATCCAGTCATATCAGGGCTCACAGATTTTTGAGGCAATTGGTATTAACTCAGATGTTATAGATAAATACTTTAAGGGTACAGTTTCAAGAATTGAAGGTGTGTCATTAAAGGATATTCAGGAAGATGTTGAGACACTTCACTCTAAGGCATTTGATCCGCTTGGACTTTCTACAGATACTACGCTTGACAGCTCAGGCACTCATAAGATGAGAAGCGGCAAGGAAGAACATCTGTATAACCCACAGACAATACATTTGTTACAGCTTGCTACAAGAACAGGAGATTATAAGACATTTAAGGAATATACAGCTCTTGTTAATAAGGAAGAGGGCGTTAAGAACTTAAGAGGTCTTATGAACATTAAGTTCCCTAAGAAGGGAATCAGCATTGATGAGGTTGAAAGTGTTGATTCTATCGTAAGAAGATTCAAGACTGGTGCTATGTCATATGGTTCAATATCAAGAGAGGCACATGAAACTATGGCTATTGCCATGAACATGCTTCATGGTAAGTCTAACTCAGGTGAAGGTGGAGAGGACATTGACAGATTAAAGGTTGGTCCGGATGGCCTTAACAGATGCTCTGCAATCAAGCAGGTTGCTTCTGGTAGGTTTGGTGTTACTTCAAGATACCTTGTAAGCGCACAGGAGATTCAGATTAAGATGGCACAGGGTGCTAAGCCGGGTGAAGGTGGACATCTTCCGGGAAAGAAGGTGTATCCTTGGATTGCAAAGACTCGTCTTTCAACTCCGGGTGTTGCACTTATTTCACCACCACCACATCATGATATATATTCAATCGAGGATCTGGCACAGCTTATATACGACCTTAAGAATGCTAACAAAAATGCAAGAATATCAGTCAAGCTTGTTTCAGAAGCTGGTGTTGGTACAGTTGCTTCCGGTGTTGCCAAGGCGGGCGCACAGGTAATTCTTATCTCTGGTTATGACGGAGGTACAGGTGCAGCTCCAAGAAGTTCTATACATAATGCCGGACTTCCATGGGAATTAGGCCTTGCAGAGGCACATCAGACTCTTACAATGAACGGACTGCGTAATAAGGTTATTATTGAGACTGATGGTAAGCTGATGAGCGGTAGGGATGTTGCTATTGCAGCAATGCTTGGCGCAGAGGAATTCGGATTTGCAACAGCTCCACTTGTAACTATGGGCTGCGTAATGATGAGAGTATGTAACCTTGATACATGTCCTGTTGGTGTTGCAACACAGAATCCTGAGCTTCGTAAGAGATTTACAGGTAAGCCTGAATATGTTGTTAATTTCATGAGATTCATTGCACAGGAGCTTCGTGAGATAATGGCTGACTTAGGAATTAAGACACTTGATGAACTGGTAGGAAGAACAGATTTGCTTGAGCAGAAGGATGTTGCCAAGAGCGGACGTTCAGCAGAGATTGATTTATCACAGATTCTTGATAATCCATATGTTAAGCAGACGAAGATACATTATGATAAGAAAAATGTATTTGATTTCGAACTTGAGAAGACAGTTGATGAAAAGATTCTTCTTAAGAAGTTCGAGTCTGCAATGGAGACAGGAAGCAAGAGAAGTCTTGAAATTGATGTTGCCAATACAGACCGTGCATTAGGAACACTTCTTGGTGCGGAGATTACAAGAAGATTTGATGATAAGCTTGATGATGATACATATACAGTAAAATGTAATGGCGCAGGCGGACAGAGCTTTGGTGCATTTATTCCTAAGGGACTTACACTTGAGCTTGTCGGTGATAGTAACGATTACTTTGGTAAGGGACTTTCAGGTGGAAAGCTTATTGTATATCCACCAACAGGAAGTACTTATAAGGAAGACGAAAATATCATCATCGGTAATGTTGCATTATATGGTGCTACAAGTGGTAAGGCGTTCATCAATGGTGTTGCCGGAGAAAGATTCTGTGTAAGAAATTCAGGTGCAACAGCAGTTGTTGAGGGAACTGGTGACCACGGCTGTGAATATATGACAGGTGGTACAGTAGTAGTCTTAGGCAAGACTGGCAAGAACTTTGCTGCTGGTATGAGCGGTGGAATTGCTTATGTTCTTGATGAAGACACAAGTCTTTACAAGAGAGTTAATAAGCAGCTCGTTTCAATGGAAGCAGTTTCTAACAAATATGATGTCCTTGAGTTAAAGCAGCTTATAACAGAACATGTTGCTTATACTAATTCTAAGAAGGGCAAGGAAATACTTGATAACTTCGGAGAATATCTTCCAAAGTTCAAGAAAATCATGCCACATGATTATAAGAAGATGCTTAACATGATAGTACAGATGGAAGAAAAAGGACTTAGCAGCGAACAGGCTCAGATAGAAGCATTCTATGCGGCTACCAAGTAGGGTTGAGACGCAGTCGCGACTGACAAAAGCGAAGCTTTTGGAAGTGCACCCGTAGGGACAGTGCAAGTTTATAACATACATGAAAGGAGCTAACCATGGGAAAGCCAACAGGATTTTTAGACTATGAAAGAGTTGAAGCCACAGCGGTTTCACCTAAGGAAAGAATAAAGAATTTTAATGAATTTCATACACCTCTGTCAGAAGATGAGCAGAGAAAGCAGAGTTCACGCTGCATGGACTGTGGCGTGCCATTCTGCCAGTCTGGTATGACAATAAAGGGAATGACTAGCGGATGTCCTCTTAATAATCTTATTCCGGAATGGAATGATCTTCTTTACACAGGAAACTGGGAACAGGCATATCACAGGTTACATAAGACAAGTAACTTCCCTGAATTTACAAGCCGTGTGTGTCCTGCACTCTGTGAGAAGGCATGTACATGCGGACTTAATGGCAAGGCAGTATGTACCAAAGAGAATGAAATGGCAATTATTGAGCATGCGTATGCCAAAGGTTATGCGAAAGCAAATCCTCCTAAGGTAAGAACTAAGAAGAGAATTGCTGTAGTAGGTTCAGGCCCTGCCGGACTTGCTGTAGCAGACCAGTTAAATCAGAGAGGACACAGTGTTACTGTATATGAAAGAGCTGACCGTATCGGTGGACTTTTAAGATATGGAATTCCTAATATGAAGCTTGAAAAGCATATAATTGACAGAAAGCTTGATATTATGAAGGAAGAAGGCATTGAGTTTGTAACTAATGCAAATGTTGGTGAGAACATTAAGGCTAAGAAGCTTATGGCAGATTATGATGCTGTAGTACTTGCATGTGGTGCTGCTAATCCAAGAGATATCAATGCTCCTGGAAGAGATGCCAATGGAATATACTTTGCGGTAGATTTCCTTACAGCAACTACAAAGAGTCTTCTTGATTCAGGACTTAAGGATGGCAGATATATTTCTGCAAAGGATAAAAATGTTATAGTTATCGGTGGCGGTGACACAGGTAATGACTGTGTAGGAACATGTATAAGACATGGCTGCAAGTCGGTAACACAGCTTGAGATGATGCCAAAAGCACCAGATGAGCGAGCAGAGAGCAATCCTTGGCCACAGTGGCCTTTAGTCTGCAAGACAGATTACGGTCAGGAAGAAGCAATTGCAGTGTTCGGGCATGATCCAAGAATATATACAACTACAGTTAAGGAATTCAAGAAGGATAAGAAGGGCAATCTTGCAAGTGTTGTTACAGTGAAGCTTGAGTCTAAGACTGATGAAAAGACAGGAAGAAGAATGATGGTTCCTGTTGAGGGAACAGAAGCAGAGCTTCCATGTGAGCTTGTACTGATAGCAGCAGGTTTCCTGGGTTCACAGAAATATGTCACAGACGCATTTGGAGTTGAGCTTACAGAAAGAACTAATGTAAAGACGGCAGCAGACGGATTTGAAACAAGTGTACCAGGCGTATTTACAGCAGGAGATATGCATACAGGACAGTCGCTTGTTGTTAAAGCTATAAGACAGGGAAGAGACTGTGCAAGAGCAGTGGATTTCTATCTTATGGGATATACTAATCTTTAATTGACGATTATCAGAATATGGCACGGATGATATGAAAATGGCTGAGATAAGCGTTTTCTGTGGTATCCGTGCCATATTTTAGTCTTAGTTAATGGTTGTTTTTATAAGTTTTATGGTGTATATTAGTCTCTGATATGGGAATTACAATATGAGGAAGTGGAGGAAATAATATGCTGACAGTGACGATTCTTTTGGATTCTGTGGAGAAGGTTCAAAGGTTTGTAAGTACAATTAGTAAGTACTCATGTGGGTTTGATGTGGAGTCAGGGTATAGCTGTGTTGATGGCAAATCATTAGTTGGTTTGTTCAGTCTGGATATCAGTAAACCATTACAGCTTACAATTAATGACGGAGAAGGCGAGATTGAGGATGTGTTAAGGGATATACAGGAGTTCATGGAATACTAATTAAATATATGAGGAGAATAATAAGTTGAAGAAATTACTAGCAGTTATGCTTTCGGTTATTATGGTATTTTCATTTGCAGCATGTGCAGGAAAATCAGCCAATAACGAAGGTGAGAGTCAGACAGAAGAGACAACAACAATAAGAATCGGAGCTATGGCAGGACCTACAGCGATGGGGATGGTTAAGCTGCGCAAAGATTCAGAGAATGGCAATACGAAGAACACATATGCATTTGAAGATTTTGCTACGGATGCATCTGCATTTGTAACACCACTTGCAACCGGAGAGATTGATATTGCGGCTGTACCATCTAATCTTGCAGCCAATATATACAACAAGACGGAAGGCAGGGTTCAGGTTGTTGCTGTTAATACACTGGGCGTTCTTAATCTTGTAGAAAGAGGCAACACTGTTAACAGTATCAGCGACCTTAAGGGTAAGACTATATATGCTACAGGAATGGGTGCTGTGCCGGAATATACCATAAGATATATTCTTTCAGGTAACGGACTTGATGCCGACAAAGATGTTAATATTGTGTGGTGTTCAGATACAACAGAAGCACTTTCTAAGTTAAAGTCAGAAGATGGTGCAATTGCTGTTTTGCCACAGCCTTTTGTTACAGCAGCAAGCGCTCAGATAAGTGATTTAAGAGTTGTTATGGATCTTAATGAAGCATGGGAAAAGATTAATGATAATTCTAAGATTGTTACAGGTGTAATCGTTGTAAGAAAAGAATTTGCTGAAAAATATCCTGAACAGTTTAAGAAGTTCATTGATGAATACAACGAAAGTGTTGCCTATACATCAAGCAATGTTGATGAGACAGCACAGCTTATTGCTGAGTATGGTGTTGTTGCATCAGCAGCAATAGCTAAGAAGGCTCTTCCTAAGTGTCATATTGTATGTTATGTTAATGGCAACATGAAGAATGCGCTTAAGGGATTCTTACAGGTGTTATACGACCAGAATCCTAAGTCAGTTGGTGGCAGTATGCCGAAAGATGATTTCTATTATGAATATTAATAAGAAGATACTGAATGTAATATATAAAGTGCTGGCGGTAATGCTGGCACTTATTTTATGGGAAACAGCCGCATTAAAGATTGATTCGCAGATAATATTAGTGACGCCGGTACAGGTGCTTGGCAGATTACTTACAATATGGCATGAGTCGGATTTTGCAGGAACTGTGTGGTTTACAATGTATCATATTGTTGGTGGATTTCTCACAGGATTATTGTGTGGAATTATATGTGCAGTGCTTGCATATATATGTAAGCCTGTT
>OLIW01002541.1_pt1 | contig 13330 bp, 12 predicted proteins | sample 1601321 | NCBI WGS metagenome assembly OLIW01 (sample SAMEA2452114, study PRJEB22498) | human gut metagenome | reverse complement strand
GCTGCCTGTGCGTCCGCCGCTGCCTGCGCGTCAGCTGCCACCTGTGCCTCTGCTGCCGCTTTTGCCTCTGCCGCTTTTTTCTCTTCAGCTGCTTTCTGCTCTGCTACCAGCTTGTCGATCTCATCTTTATTGGAAGTGAAGTATGTATGTGCCGCATATCCCTTAACACCATCTCCTTCAACCTTCAGCCATCCAGGGCATACACCGGTTACCTTGAACTCGGTTCCAAGAGATGTTACTTTCAGGGATTTTGATTTTGTATCCGCTTTTTCACGGATATTTACATTGGATTTTGCATAGGTAGTGGCAGCTTCTTCCAGCTCAGTCTCCTTCGCATCTTCCAGCGCTTCCTGAGATTTTCCTTTTTCATCCGTGTAGGAAATATAAAGGATCTCATACTCATTATAAAAAACAGGTTCTTTCCAGTCATCCGGTGTCACATTCCGGAAGGTATGCTCTGTACCATCTTTCATGGTGATCACTAGATCCTGACCTGCCGCATCCTTGGAGTCTTTCTTTTTGCTGTCATCCTCTTTTGCATCCTGAAGCTCTGCGGATTTCACCTCAAGTCCGCTCTGATTTTTTACTGTAAGCTCTCCGATCCTCTGCGGTCTCTTTTTCTTCTGCGGAATCTTTATCGCCAGTTTTCTCTGCGGTTTCCTCCTTTGTCGTTGTCTCGTCTGCAAAAGCAGCTGTCGGTGCCCCCAGACACATCGCTGCGATCAATGCTGCCCCTAAAAGCACCTGTACTGTTTTTTTTCTCATTTCTTATATCCTCCTTTATAGTGTCAGTCCGCCTATTATACGGGCTGAATCTTTGTTGCCTGTAAGAATTTCGATCTGATTTCCGTCTGCTGCAAGAAGTGAACGGTCCAGATATAAGCAAAAACCGCTGCTGTCCGTTTTTCCATCTTCTGTGGAAACATCCATCGGAAATGCTTCATAAATCTTATCATGGTTCAATCTTATATAAATCCTGCTGTCTATATCCAGATATTTTTCTTCAATACAACCTGTGATCTTTTCCAGATTTCCCTGGATCTCGCACTGAACTGCTCCGGCACCGGCAGGAACCGTATCTTCTTCCGTAACATTCACCTGACACTCCGGTCCTTCCATGATCGGCGGTGACTGTGCCATTTCCGGGAGAAAACGCTCTGCCCGTTCCACGATCACAGTATCTGCATTCTTCTCATCCACTTCACTCATCTGGTAAGGTACTCCTCTGGAAAAATACGCACTGGAATAAGCATCTGCCATAAACGGAAGCAGTGCATTACCAAAAGAATCACGGAACATGACCAGACTTCCTTCCTTCACAGGATTTACCGTTGTGATCTTCGGATCAAAATTACTTACCACTTCTCCCACATAGGCAAATGTTGTCTGTCTGTCATAATAAACTTCCTCTTCCGGTGTCGTTGCAAGAGGATACAGCATCTCATCCAGATCTCCTGTGAAATCTGTTTTTATAGTATAGGGTTCCTCCTTATAGGAAACATGCTCCTTTTTCAGAGAAGACAGCAATGTTTCCGCCGCAACTGCAGCACCCTTGTTGTTCCAGTGTGAATCTCTTTTGTGATAAAGAACTTCTTTCTCTTCTGAAAGAGTCTCATACAGATCTCCATAAGAAACCTGCTCCTGCCTGAGATATTTCTGAAGATTAACAAGGTTTTTGTCCGATGATACCTTCAGGCTGTCATAGTACGGCATGTTCTCTCCATAGAGTGAGTTTTTATTAGGTGCCACAGTAAAAAGAAACTGCACGCCTTTTTCATTCAATGTCTCCTGCATCATGGCCAGTGTATGTGCAATATTAAAAAGACTTCTCTCGGAAAGAAGCTCCTCTCCAAGATAATCCTCCAGCGAATCCTTATAATAAAGCCAGTTATCGGTTCCCTGGATCACACCATCTGCAGTAGATACTCCGAAAATCTTCCCGTTCAGAAGGGCATTTGCCGTTACCAGCTCATTTCGAAACGCAAAATGTTCCTGAAAATATTCGCCTGCTTCCGGCAGCCAACGGGTATTGATCTCGTTTTCTTTTTTCAGTTCAGGAAACTCAGCCAGTCTTCGGTTTTCAGACGATGCTTCCTGCTTTGTCACCGCCATCCCCAGAGATGGCACAAGACAAGCTGCAAAAAATGCAGTAATATAAAGCACCTGCAATTTTTTCATGTTTTCTGCCTCCTCTTAAAATCGAAAATAGATGAACGGATTATAGGTTCCGCCGGCAAGGCTCAATACACAAAGCGCAAAACCAGCCAGACTTAATACATAGGTAAAGCCTTCATACCATTTATACTTTTTCAGCATGCTGTTTACCGGAACTGCTGCGACCAGTGCTGCTGCCAGCGTTACAAGATATACCGGTGTCAGCTGCTGCAGTGTAAGGCTCATTGCAGAAGCCTTCCATCCAAAATCCGTAAACATTTCTCTGATCCAGAAACATCCCTGCTTCATAGTGTCCGCACGGAAAAATACAAAGCCAACACAAACTACCAGAAGTGCATAGACATGCTGAAAAAAGCTCTTGAGTTTTCCGCCCTTTTTCCCGATAAATGGGATATACTCTTCCAGCATCAGGAAAAAGCCATGATAAATTCCCCAGAACAGAAAATTAAAGGAGGCACCATGCCAGATACCTGTACACACAAAAACGATCATTTTATTGACCACTGTACGGAATTTCCCTCTGCGGTTTCCCCCTAACGGAATATACAGATATTCCTTAAACCATCCTGAAAGAGACATATGCCATCTTCTCCAGAATTCACGGATACTGGCAGAAATATAAGGATAATCAAAATTCTCATGGAAATGAAATCCAAACATCATTCCGAGTCCCAGCGCCATATCACTGTAGCCGCTGAAATCAAAATAGATCTGCAGCATATAGGAAACTGCGCCCAGCCAAGCACCCGGACCGGTGATTCCGGTTGCTGCCGCACCAAAGAGATTATCCGCCACAAGTCCCATTGTATTGGCGATAAGAACCTTTTTGCTCAAACCTGCAATGAAACGCCGGATTCCTTTTCCGATTTCCTCCGGCGTCTGCTTACGATTATTGATCTCCGCCTCCACATCATGATACTTGACGATAGGTCCCGCGATCAGCTGTGGGAAAAATGAGATATACAGAAGCACCTTTCCGAAATTCTTCTGAACCGAAGCATCTCCCCGATAAACATCGATCACGTAGGAAAGTGCCTGAAAAGTAAAAAACGATATTCCGATCGGCATCCGGACCTGCGGAACCGGAATTCCGGCACCGGTAACAGAATTAAATGTATCCACCAGAAATCCGGAATATTTAAAGATCACAAGAAGACCGAGATTTATCACCACAGCCAATGTCATTGTGAGCTTACGGATCTTCGGACATTCCCCTGTCAGGCGCGCTAAAATATAGTTGCCCGCCGATGAAGCAACCAGTAATATTACATAAATCGGTTCTCCGTATGCATAAAAGACCAGACTTGCCACTACAAGCAAAAAATTTTTGGCCCGCATCCCAGGTAAAAGGAGATGCAGACAAAAAGCAGCCGGAAGAAATACACACAGAAATACCATTGAACTGAAAACCATAATTATATTTATTTATCGGTCTGGCGAATCTTATTTGCTGATCACGTCCAGTACGATTTCCTTCCCTTTTTTGTCTTTGTATGTATTGACCCAGAATCTTGTGTATTCCAACAGATATTCCTGTCCGTCACCATAACAGCCATCTGTCTTTCTGGTACGAAGAGGTCTGCCAAGGGCTTTCCGCAGTGCTGCAGAACTCTTTTCTCTTACAAATGCTTTCCTTAATCTTGAAGATGTTCTGGCATCGTATACACCGGTTTTTGTATTAAAAGCATAAAATCCGGCTCTGGACTGTCCATATGCGGAATAATAAACGCCTTTTACCATCTGTGCATACCGGTTAAATCCATAGTATTTCCCGCCGATCTTTTTTACAAGGAGATAGTTCTCCCCGAAGAATGTTCCACCTTTATAAGCCTTTCCGGTGTTGGAAAAATAGTATCTGTATGTCATTTTTTTGCCGGTAGTCTTATTAGCGACAGTCACGGTTTTCCATGTATTCTTTACTTTTTTTCCCTTCACATAATAGTAGTATTGTCCGCCCTCTTTTTTGAGACCGTTTTTTACCTTGGCTGCCTTGGCTGTAGATGCTGCCTGTACAGTCTGAACCGCAATAAGTGGTTCAGCTGCCGGCATCTGGAGCATCATCAGACAAAGTACTGCTACCAGGATCTTCTTTGTCCACTTTTTCATGATCTGCTCCTATTCTTTAGAGAACGATATCTTCTCTTCCTTCAGTTTTATAGTATTTTTTCATGGATGAAGATTTCTGCATATAATATTTAACATCTTTTCTGGATTTGTTTCCTGCTGCATTTGCATCAAATGTATACCAGGTATTTCCGATCTTGATCTCTGTCCATCCATGTGGCTGCCATTTATTTTTATTAAATACATTACTTTTTCCCCAGCATACACGGACCGGAAGTCCTGTTGCACGTTTAGCCTGTACTGCAAAGGCTGATGCAACACCGTAGCAGTTTCCTTTTTTCATTCCCATGGTCAGATATGCAAACATCTGGCTTTTACCTTTTGTAAACTGCAAAGGTTTTCCGTCAAAGCCCTTCATTCTCATATATCCGTATTTTTTGGAACAGTTAAACAATTTCTGAAGAGCCGTTTTTTTCTGCGCAGTTGTAGTCAGACTTGCAGAAATCTTCTGGCTGCGAAGCACTGAATCTGTCATCTTGATCAGTTCTGCATTTGCTTTTTTGGATTTCCCAGTGTATTTTCCGTTGGAAGCAAACTGCATGGTTTTGTAGGTATTTCCGGATTTTACTGTATACCATCCGGTCTTTCTTGCACCATTCGAGCCTAAATAATATATCGCACCATTGATCTTTTTTAATTTGTTAGTAACTTTTTTACCTTTGATGTAGTAATAATACTGACCGCCCTCTTTTTTCCAGCCATTTTTAACAGCTGCTTTTGCGGTTGTTGTGGTTGCTGTTGTTGCCGCCTGCGCACACACTGTGCCAAATGTCAGGCAAAACAGCATTGTGATCATAAGAACAAGCTGTGCGAATCTTCTCTTTTTCATGGTTTCTTTTCCTCCTGTTTTAAAAATCTTCATACCCGGTGATAATTATAGCATTGCTCTGATTTTCTTGCAATATAATGTATAAAATACATTATCTCCTCCAATACTTAACATATCTGAAAAATAAAGGAGGTTTTTCTATGCTTCTCTTTTTTCTTGTATTCTTCGGACTCCAGATCTTTGTTCTTTTCTGCTGTGCCGCTGCAGGAAATGACGCCGCTTCCCAGGAACTATCTGACCAGGAACAGCTTCAGTTTATCGCAGAATGGAAAAAACAACATCAAAAAAAGGACGTCTGCTGAAGAACGTCCTTTTTGCTTTGCAATTCTATTCTCCATTCATATGATGATACACACCAGTCCGCCTTTGCTGTCATTTACGATCTTCTTCATAGTATCCTGAAGCTTCACCTGACTTTCTTCGCTGATCATGGCCAGCTTGTTCCGGATTCCGTCTTCCACCAGCTGCTGGATGGATTTTCCGAAAATATTGGTCTCCCAGATACTTTCCCCTCGCTCCGGGCTTTCTCTGATATACTTTATCAGGTCCTCCGCCTGCTGTTCTGTACCAACGATCGGAGCGATCTCCGTTTCGATTCCCGCCCGGATCATATGAATGGACGGACTTTTTGACCGGATCTTTACTCCGAATTTATTTCCCTGACGGATCACCTCAGGTTCCTCAATAGTGATCTCGGAAAGCTCAGGCACCACAACCCCATACCCTGTTCCTTTTACCGCTTCCAGGGCAGCCTGGACTTTTACAAATTGTTCCTTCATACAGGCAAGCTCTTTTATGGTCTGGATCAGTTCATATTCGCTTTCCATGGATATCCCGCTCATTTCACTGAGCATCTGATAATAATAAATGTCTTTTACTGCGATCCGGATACGGACTTTTCCATCGGAAAGACTGACCTGCTCAAGCAATGTATCTTCCACATATGGACTTTCCAGATATACTGATTCTCTGCTTACATCACGCACATGAGTAAGTCTGGTCATCTTTTCCCGAATCTCATTTAACAGAGCCGCCTTTACCTCATGTTCCGGAGAAAGCATCTCCACCCATCTGGGAACAAAAAGCTCTATCTCACTGACCGGGAATTCATAAAGGATCTTCTCCAGGATTCTGGTCACATCCTCTTTTCGAAGCTGTTCACAGTTGACTGCCAGAACGGATACTCCAAATTTCTCTTCCAGATGTTTTACAGTTTTTCCGGTTTCCTCACTGTAGGGAGTCTGGGAGTTTACCAGGATCAGAAAGGGTTTTCCCTGGACTTTCAGTTCTTTTATGGTCTGTTCCTCTGCCGGGATAAAATTTTCTCTGGGAATCTCCCCGAAACTTCCGTCTGTTGTGACTACAATCCCAATGGTGGAATGCTGGCTGATCACTTTTTCCGTTCCAATGCGGGCTGCATCATGGAACGGGATTGCTTTTTCCTGCCAGGGAGTTTTGACCATCCGCTCCCTGCCTTCTTCCACATTTCCAGATGCATCCTTTACCAGAAAGCCCACACAGTCAATGAGTTTTACCCGGATTTTCTGGTTTTCCCCTATGGATACTTCCACTGCTTCTTTTGGAATAAATTTGGGTTCTACGGTGGTGATCATTTTTCCGGCACCGCTTAATGGCAGTTCATCCTGAAGTTCTGCTCTTTTTCCCTCGCTGATCGATGGCAGTGCTATCAGCTCCATAAATCTCCGGATGAATGTGGATTTTCCTGTACGGACCGGTCCCACAACCCCTATGTAGATATCCCCGCCCGTCCGCGCCTGGATATCACGGTAAACCTGAAAGTTTTCCATATAAAAAAGCCTCCCTGCATATACTGGCCTGTAAGTTCCGGGAAACGTCTTAAAAAAGACAGTTCCCGCATACCACAGTATATGCCCGGAAGGCTTCTTATATGCTGCTGTTCACCGGGAACAGCAGCCCTTTGTATTCCTCATATCAGTCTTTGATATAGAACTCATTGTGAAGCAGATGATGCTCTTTGCCTTTGAGGAGTCCCTCATAAAGCTCCAGAACCAGTGGGTTCTCATCGGATTTCTTGATGATCATGGTATTGTCTGCATTGTACAAACCTCTTGCTCTGGCTGCCTTGGTCCTGTCACCGGATCTGGTCGGCTGACCACCACCCATGATACATCCACGGCGGCATGCCATAACCTCGATCAGATGATAGTTTGCCTCGCCGTTCTTTACACGTTCCATAACGGTTCTTGCATTTGCAAGGCCACTGGCTACGCATACATTGATATCCATTCCCTTGTACGGTACGGTAAATTCCTTGATTCCCTCTTCACCACGAACACCGCACTCTGCAATCTCATGCATGGCTTCCTTACTGTGATCCGGGCTCAGTCTTCGAAGAACTGCCTCGGTAACACCACCGGTAACACCGAAGATAACGCCACCGCCGGAACCAAATCCAAACGGCATATCACATGCTTCCGGATCCAGTGTTGCAAAATCAAGACCAAAGTTATCGATCATGCGGAGAAGCTCTGTGGTTGTGATAACGATATCGGTATCCTGCTCGCCATCGGTAAAGCTGTTGGGGCGGATTGCCTCTGCCTTCTTGGCTGTACATGGCATAATGGAAACCATAACGGTCTTCTTGCCTGCTGCATGCTCCGAATCACGGAAGTATTCCTTGATAACCGCAGACATCATTCCCTGTGGGGAACGGCAGGTAGAAATGTTCGGAACATATTCCTTATACTGATCTGTGATGAACTTCACCCATGCAGGACAGCAGGAGGTCAGAAGCGGAAGGTTCTCACCCTTCTCTACTCTGTTTAAGAACTCCTTGGTCTCTTCCATAATAGTAAGATCGGCACTGAATGTGGTATCGTATACTTCATCAAAGCCCATTCTGTGGAGTGCGTTGACGATCTTGCCCATAACGCTCCTGCCCTTTGTGAGGCCGTAGTGATCACCAACTGCTACACGGACTGCCGGCGCGATCTGGGCAACCACACGGGTATCCTTGTCCGCAAGTGCATCCCAAACCTCATCCATATGTGTACGAATGGAGATGGCTCCTGTCGGACAGTAAACACGGCACTGACCACAGTTTACACACTGTGTCTCAGCAATCTTTTTATTGAATGCAGGCATAACCATGGCCTCTGTTCCACGGAATGCGAATCCAAGAGCTCCGATTCCCTGAAGTTCCTCGCAGGCACGTACACAGTTGCCGCAGAGGATACATTTGTTCGGATCACGGATGATGGACGGTGAACTGTCATCGATCTCGTGCTGTTCTCTTGTATTTTCAAAACGGATATCCCGCACGCCAAGGCGATGTGCCAGCTCCTGCAGGATACATTCACCGCTCTTTACACAGGTTGTACAGTCACGGCAATGTGCTGCAAGAAGCAGCTCCACGATCAGTTTACGATATTTCTTAATACGACCGGAGTTGGTATAGATAACCATTCCGTCTCTCGGCTGCTCGGAACAGGAGGCAAATGTTTTGCCTCTGTCATCCTCAACTGTACAGAGACGACAGGCACCAAAGGTGGAAACCTCTGAATGATAGCACAGTGTGGGGATATTGATACCGGCATTCCTGATGACTGTCAGGACATTTTTTTCGTCAGTAAATTCTACTTTTCTTCCGTCAATTGTCATTGTACCCATAAGATATCCTCCCTTCTATGCTTCCACATAAATCGCATCAAAGTTACAGTTATCCTTACAGGATCCGCATTTGATACATACGTCGTTGTTGATTACATGTGGATGCTTGATCTTTCCTGAAATCGCACCAGCCGGACAGTTCTTCGCACACTTGCCGCAGCCGATACAGAACTCAGGATTGATATGGAATTGACGGAGCGCCGTGCAGACCTTCGCACGACATTTCTTATCTACGATATGCTCTACATATTCGTCACGGAAACGCTTCAGAGTACTGATGACCGGAAGCGGTGCACTCTTACCGAGTCCGCACAGAGCCATACTCTGAACCATGTTTGCAAGTTCTTCCAGCTCATCCAGATCGGAAAGCTCACCCTTACCTGCAACGATTCTCTCCAGGATCTCAAGCATACGTTTGGTACCCTCACGGCAGGGAACACATTTACCACAGCTCTCACGCTGTGTAAAGCTCATGAAGAAACGCGCAACCTCTACCATACAGGTATTCTCATCCATAACAACAAGTCCACCGGAACCCATGATGGCATCCAGCTTCTTAACAGAATCAAAATCAAGCGGATGATCGATCTGATCGTCGATCAGACATCCACCGGAAGGACCACCGATCTGTACACCCTTAAATGCAGCACCACTCTTAAGACCACCACCGATGTCATAAATGATATGACGGAGGCTTGTTCCCATTGGAACCTCGATAAGACCGGTGTTCTCAATGGAACCGGTAAGTGAGAAAGTCTTGGTTCCAGGGCTTCCCTCTGTACCGATGGTGTGGAACCAGTCTGCTCCCTGAAGGATAATCTTCGGTACGTTGGCATAAGTCTCTACGTTATTCAGAACCGTAGGTTTACCCCACAGGCCCTGCTCAACCGTTCTCGGAGGTTTTACTCGAGGCATACCTCTGTTGCCTTCGATAGAAGCAGTCAGGGCAGAACCTTCACCACATACGAACGCTCCGGCACAGCGATTGATATGTAAGTGGAAATTAATACCGGAACCAAGGATATTATCACCAAGAAGGCCATAGGACTCTGCCTGCTCAATAGCCATTCGAAGTCTCTGTACAGAAAGAGGATACTCGGCACGCACATAAATATAACCATCTTCTGCACCTACTGCATAGGCAGCGATCACCATACCCTCGATCATCTTGTAAGGATCACCTTCCATTACGGAACCATCCATAAATGCTCCCGGGTCACCCTCATCACCGTTACATACTACATAACGGACTTTTTCCGGCTGGCGTGCAACCTGTGACCATTTCTTGCCTGCAGGGAAGCCTGCACCGCCACGGCCGCGGAGACCAGACTTCGAGATCTCGTCGATAACACCCTGTGGGGTCATCTCAAAGAAAGCCTTCGCCATAGCGGAAAATCCGCCTACGGAAATATATTCATCAATGGACTCTGCATCGATCTTGCCACAGTTCTCAAGAACGATCCTTGTCTGCTGGTTCAGGAACGGAATGTCACTGGGATGTGGACAGGCCTCATCATTATGACGATAAAACAGACGCTCAACAGGCAGTCCGCAGATCACGGTCTTCTCTACGATCTCGCGACAGTCGTCTACCTGAACATGTACATACTGATAATCATAGGGCTCAATTCTCATAAGAGGACCAAGTTCACATAAGCCCTGGCATCCGGTCTTAACGATTCCTACATGAGGAACATCCTTCTGCATCTCAACCGCAACACCCTCGATTCCCTCACAGAGTCTTGACATTTCTTCATAAATCTTCTGAGCACCGGAAGCAATACATCCGGTACCGGAACAGACGAGAACACGGCAGGTATAGCCATCAAGATTCTTCTTAACCTCAGCCTGTTTGTTTTTCAGATCTTCCATACTGGTTATACTCATACGCTCTCACCTCTCAATTCATTTAAAAGCTCAACAGCCTTCTCAGGAGTCATCTTCGGGTGAACTTCATCATTTACAGTCAGTGTCGGTGCAAGTCCGCAGGCACCAAGACAGGAAACTGTCTCAACGGTAAACATCATATCATCTGTAGTATGCTTCTTATGACTCAGTCCAAGTTCCTTCAGCATTGCTTCCTTTACAGGCATGGACTTACGTACATGACAGGCAGTACCGTCACATACCTTGATGATGTACTTGCCCTTCGGCTCAAAGGAAAAGTTTTCATAGAAAGTAGCTACACTGTACGCCTTCGCTTCTTTTACACCAATCTGTTCCGCAACATAAGTAAGAAGCTCTCCCGGAAGATAACGGTACTCAGCCTGAATATCCTGCATGATCGGAATCAGTGATGCAGCTTTCCGGCCGTAGTGCTCGATGATCTCATCCGTTTTCTTGTAATACGTCTGGTCTAACATTCGGTTCCCTCCTTGTTTCTCATAGATTTTCCACTCGATCAACCTGTTCCACTACAGGTTAATGCTTTAACACTCTGTCAGTGCCGCGCATTTATGCAAATCATTATTTTGCACTATTTCATGCCTTTAATTATAACTTATATGGTCATTTTTCACAAGCGGTTTTTTTGCTTTTTTCAGAATATATTGAAATGTTTACAGTGGCTTACTGATTTTGTATCTATTTTCCATAAAATATGTTCAATTTTTAACAGCCTTGATAATAAAGATACAAATCTGCTCTTTGTTTCTGCCCCAAAACATTAAAGCCGGTTATTGATTTTATTTCTCAATTACTTTAAGATAGATAAAAAGTGCGTGGAAAACATTTAATTAATTTATTTTGTAAAGGAGAACATCTATGCGAAATCTTGACACACCAGTAAAACAGATCCGGCGAAAGATTTTTACCGAAATTGCTAAGATCGGATTTGAATCCACGGACGAATCAATGATCCATGATATCGAATCCATTCCCTACAATATTGTAGAGGAACGCGCGAAATACCGCGAAAGCATCTATCGTGAAAGAGCTGTTGCAAGCGAACGTGTCCGTCTGGCCATGGGACTTTCCCTCCGCCCGGAAAATCGTTCCGTCCACCTTACCGATGGCGTGAAGGCCAGCAACATTGACGAGAAATATTATGAACCACCTCTTATGCAGGTGATCCCTTCCGCATGTTCCGCATGCGAATCCAACAAATACGAAGTCAGCAACATGTGCCGCGGCTGTGTCGCACATCCCTGTTTACTCACCTGCCCCAAAGGCGCCATTTCCATGGTAAACGGAAAATCCTTCATCGACCAGGACAAATGTATCCATTGCGGAAGATGCAAAGCTGTCTGTCCTTACGATGCCATCGCCCATAAAGAACGCCCCTGCGAACGTGCCTGCGGTGTAAAAGCCATCGAGAGCGATGAACAGGGACGCGCCTCCATCAACCAGGATAAATGCGTATCCTGCGGCATGTGCATGGTCAGCTGTCCATTCGGAGCTATCTCCGACAAATCCCAGATCTTCCAGCTGTCCCACGCCCTTCGAGAAGGAACTGAGATCATTGCAGAAATCGCCCCCGCCTACATCAATCAGTTCGCCGCATTTAATCTTACGCACCTGCTGTCACGTCACCCCGGGCCAATTCCGCTCCGCTCTCAAACAGCTGGGCTTCTCAAACATTTATGAGGTAGCACTGGGCGCAGACATCGGCTGCATCTCTGAAGCACACCACTACGCCAAAGAAGTAGCAACCGGCCACCTCCCGTTCCTCCTCACCTCCTGCTGCCCATCCTGGTCAGTCATGGCCAAAAAATACTTCCCGGCTATGATCGACAACATCTCGCAGGAACTGACCCCGATGGTGGCAACTGCCCGCATTGTAAAAAAAGAACACCCCAGCGCAAAAGTAGTCTTCATCGGACCATGCGCCTCCAAAAAACTGGAAGCCATGCGACATTCCGTAAGAAGTGATGTAGACTTCGTGATCACCTTCGAGGAACTCTGGGGCCTGTTCGACGCCAAAAGCATCACCCCATCCACCTGCGAAGAGCTCCCGGAAGAAACCCAGGCTGCAACCGCCGCAGGACGAGGCTACGCCATCGCCGGCGGCGTAGCTGGAGCCATCGAAAACTGTCTGAAGGAATACTATCCCGATGTACCAGTCCACATCGAACACGCAGAAAGCCTTGCCGAATGTAAAAAAGTCCTCACTCTGGCAAAAGCCGGCAAGATCAAAAACTGCATGATCGAAGGAATGGCCTGCCCCGGAGGCTGCATCGGAGGCGCCGGAACCAACGCCGGCTTCGCAAAAACCTCCAAGGCCCTCAAAAAATACGTAGACAGCTCAGAACCAAAACTCCCCTCACAGGAACTGGAAAACCTGGAGTTGAACTAACTACCTCAAAATATTCCACTATATAATTCCCCCAATATTTCAATTTGATTGAATAAAAAACGGAGATGCAACCTAGATCTTTAATCTTCAAGGTTGCATCTCCATTATTTTATCAACCAGGACAGGGCAAAGCCCGCCTCCGTCCCTCATCCACATCCTATCGTTTGGCCAGACAACTTACCCCAACCAACGCACAGGCCCGGAAGGGAGTGCGGTTCTGTCTGCGGACGACTCTGCAGGAGGTGTGCTGGATCTTA
>OLIW01002537.1_pt1 | contig 13347 bp, 9 predicted proteins | sample 1601321 | NCBI WGS metagenome assembly OLIW01 (sample SAMEA2452114, study PRJEB22498) | human gut metagenome | reverse complement strand
GTCTTTCGGGGCGTTTCTGGTCAAAATTTCCGTCACTAAAATTTCACCATTTTTTTTGGTAATATTAAATTTTACTGAATTTGATAAATCGCCATCTTCTTCGTCATAAGCATTTACCATAGGAATGATAAATTCTTCTCCTTTGAAAATATTATAGTTTTGACTTGGAGCGGTAATTGTTGGAGCAATATTAAAGTCATTTACAACAGTTAAAATATAAAATTTACTATCTGCGGATAATTCTTTCTCATCTTTAACATCATAAATAACTTTATAAGTTCCTGCTTGTAACGATGACAAAAGATTTCTTTGATTTCCGTTTCCAGAAAAAATTATTTTTGCATTATCATCAAGTACTTTTACAATTATTTTATCTGAGATATCACCATCTTCTTCATCATAACTTGATGCGATTTTTGTATAAATTGTATCATTCAAATAATAGTTTTCTTCATTCGTATCAAGAGTAATAATTGGTTTAGAGTTGGAAATGACTGGATCAGGATCTTGAACGTATAAATTAATTAAAACATCATCAGCTTTTATATTATTATTAACTAAAGAATAGATTAATAAATGATCTTTTTGACTTGTTGGTGTAAAATAGTTATCATTATTTGCAAGACCTGTAAAAACTATTTCATTTTCAATTTTTATTGTTAAAGTAATTTTATTTGAAATATCATTTCCATTATTATCACTAGCAGTAGCCTTAGGTAATAAAATTGATTCATTAAGTTTTACATATAATGGTTTTAAATCAACATTAATTTCTAATTTGTTTTCTTCTGTTGATTTTGTAGATGAATCAGAACTTGTGTTAGAAGTAGGTTCAAAACTTGTCGTTGGTTTTGATATTGGTTGATTATTACATGCAAATAATGAATTAACCAATAAAATTTGGGAGAGAATTTTTAAAAAAGTCTTTTTTTTCATATCTAATACCTCAACTCTATAATAAAAGAGTTTGAAATCGCTTTCAATGTGCTTTAACATTAAAAAACTTTAAATTTAAAATAAAAAAATAACGTAAAATTGCCTATTTTTTTATAATATTACATTAAAAAACTTTAAATTATTGTTTTTAATGAAAAATTAATATAATAATTTAATTGTCAAGGAATTATAAAAAATGAATAAGAAAAAAGTAACTTTAGATGATATTGCTCAAGAATTAAATTTATCAATTAACACAGTTTCAAGAGCTTTAAGAGATTGTTATGATATATCAGAAGGAACAAAAGAAATTGTTAGAATGAAGGCTCTAGAATTGAATTATAGTTTTCGTAAACCTGTTTCAGATTATAATTATGATCAAAGAAAATTAGTAATTATAGTATTTAATAGTTTCTTAAATCCATATTATTCTATTATGGCTGAAAAACTTATTAAGCGTTTAAAAGATAAGTATTTACTATCTGTTTTTCCTTCTTCTTCATATGAATTAGAGTATAGTTTAATCAAACATGCTTATGAATATAAAACTGCGGCAATTATTAGTTTTCTTGAACCTAATGAAAAAACTGAAAACTTTATTCATAATAATGGGATTCCTTTAATTATTTTAGGTAGAGAATGTCAAGAAAAAAGCCTTGATGATATTTTTACTGATGATTTTAATGGTGGTGAAATTGTTGCAAAACATTTTTTTGATTTAGGAATTGATAAAATTGCTTATATTGGTCCTGATAATGTTGAATGCTCGCTTAGAAGATATGAAGGATTGAAATCAAAATGGAAAGAATTAACTAATAAAAATGTTCCTTTTATTAATTGTTTTAGCGAATTAAAATCTGTTTTAAATGAATTAGTTTCTTCAGCATATATTTCTGGAATTAGAGGCTTATTTTGCTTTAATGATGTTACTGCTTATAAAGTATATAAGGCAAAACAAACTGATAATAAATATCATGATTTAAGCATTGTTGGCTTTGATAATTTGCATTCTCAAAGAGAATATTTGCCAGATATTAGTTCTATTGGGTATGATTATAATGAACTTGCTGATTTAGTTAGTGTTACTTTAGATGCAAGATTAAGAAAACAAGGCAACATAAAAACGATGAAAGTCAAATTACCAGTTTTTTTATATAAAAAAGATTAGTTAAATAATATTCTTCCTAAACGAATGTGAGTGGCTCCAACACTAATTGCTTCAAGATAATCATCACTCATTCCCATTGATAAATATGGTAAAGATATATGATATTTTTCTTCTAAATAAATTTTTAAATCTTTAAGTTTTTGAAATTGAGTTATTAATTCTTCTTTGGAAGAAGATTTTGTCCCCATCATCATCAATCCCACAAGATGAATATTTTTTAATGGTAATATATTTTCGATAAATTTATCGATATTATGAAAATCAACTCCATTTTTATTTTCTTCTAAATTAATAGATACTTCAATAAAAGTATTTAATGGAGTGGTTCTTTCTTTATCAATAATTTTTGCTAATTCTAATGAATCTAAAGAATGTAAATAATTTATTTTATTAATTATTTTTTTTGCTTTATTTCTTTGTAAATGACCAATAAAATGCCAAGTAATTGGATATGATTTTAATGCTTCATATTTTAATAAAAATTGATCAACTTTATTTTCACCAAAATTTGTAATTCCATTATTAAATAAGTAAATTATATCTTTGCTTGTTCCATATTTACTAGCACAGACAATAGTTACATCTTTTGGAATAGTATTAATAAACTCTTTTATATTTGCTTTCATAAATTTATTTTAAAAAAAAGCATAATAAAAATCTAGAGTTACCCCTAGATTTTTAATTAGTAGATTAATTATTTTGTAAATCTATATTTTTTGAATGCTCTTAAACCTTCGAATTCAGCACATTCACCGAGTTCATCTTCAATTCTTAATAATTGATTGTATTTTGCCATACGATCTGTTCTTGAAGCAGAACCAGTTTTGATTTGACCAGCATTAACAGCAACACTTAAGTCAGCAATTGTTGTATCTTCTGTTTCACCACTTCTATGAGAAACCATAGTTGTGTAACCATTTGTTTGAGCCATTCTAATTGTATCGAGAGTTTCAGTTAAAGTACCGATTTGGTTAACTTTAATTAAAATGCTGTTTGCAACATGACGGACAATACCTTGTTTTAAGAAATCTTTGTTAGTAACAAATAAATCATCACCAACTAATTGAATCTTGTCACCGAGTTTAGCAGTTAATTTTTCCCAACCTTCCCAGTCGGATTCACCTAAACCATCTTCAATAGTGATAATTGGATATTCTTCAATCATTTTTTCGAACCAAGCAATCATTTCTTCGCTTGTTTTTGAACCTTCACCACTCTTGACTAAATCATATTTTTTAGTTTCTGGGTTGAAGAATTCACTTGCAGCAACGTCCATACCTAAGAAGATTTCTTCTCCTGGTTTATAACCAGCTTTTTTAATTGCTTCAACAATTAATTCAAGAGGTTCTGTGTTACCATGTTTACAACTTGGAGCAAATCCACCTTCATCACCAACACCAGTTTCATAACCTTTTGCTTTTAAAACACTCTTTAAGCAATGGAATGTTTCTACTCCAGCTCTTAAAGCTTCATGGAATGTTTTGAATCCTGCAGGAATAATGAAGAATTCTTGGAAGTCAACTGTTGAATCAGCGTGAGCACCACCATTAACAACGTTCATCATAGGTGTAGGTAAAACTTTAGCATTAGGACCACCTAAATATTGATATAAAGGTAATTCGTGAGCTTCTGCTGCTGCTCTAGCACATGCAAGAGAAACACCTAACATAGCGTTAGCACCTAAATTTGATTTGAATGGAGTTCCATCAAGTTCAAGTAATGTCTTGTCAATTAATGCTTGGTCAGCAACATCTAAACCAATCATTGCTGGAGCGATAACATCATTAACATTTTTAACAGCTTTTAAAACACCTTTTCCTTGGAATCTAGCTTTGTCACCATCACGAAGTTCAAGTGCTTCGTTTTCACCAGTAGATGCTCCACTTGGAACGATAGCTCTTCCCATAACTCCATTATCAAGAGTTACTTCTACTTCAACAGTAGGATTGCCACGAGAATCAAGTACTTCACGTGCGTATACATCAATAATTTCGTACATTTTAAAAATCTCTCCTTTTAATATACAAACTTATTATAAACATTTATAAAATTAACTTAAAGATTTTTAAGAAAAATTAATTATTTCTTATTAATTATATAAATCTTGTAAAGTAAATAAATTACAAGATTGAAATTCTTGATCATTACTAAAACAAACTTTAGAAAAGAAACCTAATTTATAATTAGTTATGTTAGCTTGTTTTAATTGATTTATTTCTTCTAAAAAATAGATTTATCTATTTTAGTATTAGTAAATTTACATTCATAAAATGTATAACCTATTTCATTATAAGTAACAATATCAAATTACCCTTTTTTATGTAATTTAAAATTATTATATGTTAATAATAAAGGTGGATTAAATTTATTATTTTTATTTTTTCTTAATAGAAATTTTTTACATATTTTTTCAAATTTTAAAGGAATAAATTCTTGATACATTTTTTCTTTGATTATTTCAAAATATTTTTTAGTGCTTAAAATAGATTTATAAGCAAGAGTAGGATAGATTAATTTAAAATAAAATGAAAAAAGATTATCATCAATATCGTAATATGCTTTTTTTCATTATTATCATTTATAGAATAAGTTTTAGTTAAATATTTCATATTTACCAATTCTTATTCCTGTAATTATTTTTGCAAAACCATTCTCTTTGCTTTCAATCAATTTGTTCAAATAATAGTCTCTTTTTATCATTCTAATCGCACCTTTTGTAGAATTCTAAATTTTTATTGATTATTGTTAGGGATGCTTTTCCTTTAAAAATGTCTAATTATTAAAAATTTGATTATCTAAAAAAGAATCTGCTATTACACAGATTTTTAATTATTTTTTAAATAATTGATTTTATATAATTAAAAGTCAATACCTCCAGCACCATTTATTAATCTAATGTAACCTTTATCTGTTTCTTTCATAATGAAAATAAAAGAAGTATTTCCATTATTTAAATTTTTGTAGTATGTTACATTTCCTTTTTGAGTGGTTGTTCCATAAACATATCCTGAAGAAACTAAACCATCAATGAGATCGGAATAAGTTTGATTTAAGTCTGTTGAATAAATAAAAGCATTATATTCAAATAAATATCCGTAATAAATATAATTATATTTTATATTATCATTAATTTCGAACCAAGATTCTACTTTTATATCTTTACTGAAATTAACTTCAAATCCACTATCGGGATTAAGTGTTTCTAAATAATTAGTAAATGTATTTAAATTGCTTTCATATTTTGTTTCAAGTGGTTTTGTAGATCTGTAAATTAATATCTCAATACGATTTGTAAATTCATTATGACCAACGAAAGTGTAATCAGAGGTTGAATACATTGCCATATCAACATAAATTTTTTCATCGCTTCCTTCTATTTCTTTATAAAGTACGTAATGGTTTGAGCCTCTTGTGTTATATGTATAAATTTTATTATTTTCATCACGAGCTGTTTTGAATCCTTTGTCGTTAATATAGTTAGAGCGAATCGTTGTGAAACATTCTTCATTAACATCAATTGTAATGCAATTTAAGTAATTACCTTGTTCGAATGTATTTCCAGCGTAGCTTGGTAATTGATAAAATGTCATATCTGCATCTTTGATTTGGTCTAGTGTAACAAAATCGTCAACATTAAAATATGGAATATTATTAGCAATTTTTTCTTGAACTTTATCTTTGTATATCATTTTTCCTTGATATATCCACATGCTAAAACTTTTTTCTTCTTCGCCGAAACTTATTTCTTCTATAAGAATATCTACATAAGTATCATTCATTTTATAAATTTGATGGCGTTGGTTGTAATCATCTTTTATTTCGTTAAAAAGAATAAATCCATATAATTCAAGATTATGTAATTCTGTTTCGATTGCTTCATTACTTAAAGAGGAAGAATTGTAATAAATACCAGGAGTTTTACCTTCTTTTCCATAATTTGCTTCTATATAAACTCTAGATGAGCCGCCGAATTTAAAGCAACTAAATGAATTGGTGTTTGGGAAAGGAAAATTTTTTAAATTAAATTGTTTTTCAATTTTTTCATTTGGTGATAAATGTTTGGAAATAGAACTTTCTAGACCATACTCAAGCTGAATTCGATAAGTATATGAAGGATTAAAACGAATAATAAAATGTTCAAATGAAATTTCTTGAGCTACATTATTGTTTGAATTATAAGTACCAAATTGTTTTAGTTCATTTATTATTTTTTCTTTTTGCTCTAAAGACATATTGTTAGGAAGAATCAGCTGCATATGATAAATCATATTTTCTTCTGATTTAAATGTTGGACAAATTAAGTTAATAAATGTTTCTTTATTTTCTTCAAGTGATGTTGGTAAACTTTCAACATATGCATATGTTGAATAGATTGAATCAGCATAAATTGGTGTTTGTGAAAAATAATAAGCAGCATAATATCCACCACCATAAATATCAACAATACGTTCTTCATCAAAGAATGGGTGATAATCTTCTTGACCAAGTGAAGTATATGTTGCATCGACAAGTTTTCCAGAATAATTTTCTTGTTTTACTGTGCCTTTAACTTTAATTTTTTCATTGATAGATGGTAAATTGGTTGAATCTTTTAAAGTTACTTGTAAGCCAAGATAACCAGTTAAATCGTTTTCTGTGGCAATGATAATGTTATTATTGAAATCGAATCCTGCGACAATGCCTTCAACTTCACAAATTTCATTTTCGTAGAATAAATGATAAGTTAAACCTTTTTGTGATCCTAATTTTAAATCAACTAAACGTAGATTAATTTTTCTCCCATCATTATCCCATAATTTGTATGCTTCAAATGTGTTTATGTCAAATAATTTGAAGGATACTTGCCCAACTAACACCATTTCGTTTAAAGATTTTTCATATGAACGGAAATATCCTAGACGACCATCAGTTCCTAATTCTATTTCAAAATAATTACAATATGTAAAAGATCTATTTTGGAAATAATTTTTTAAATCATAAGCTAAATCTTTTACAGTGCACATATAAGTATTTTCATTTGTTTTGGAAAAATCATCCATGTATTTTTTTAGAATATCTAAAAAATCTACAGAATATAATTCTTTTTTATTTTCAATTTTACCTGCACGGCCGTGAACATCCATGCCAAATTTGAAAATATTTTCTGTATCTAATTTTGTTTTTTCATAACTATGGTAATAATTTGGATCTTCGTCTAATAAAATATAATTTTCTGAACCAGGTGAATAATAATAAAGATTTGGTGAAATAACTTGATAGATATAAGAAAAGTTTAAATCGGTAATAATATCCATTTGGTAGTTTTCTTGTGTGTTTTGAATAGCTTCTGATAGGCTTTTTGCAATATAAGTACTATCTTCAGAACTACTAATGTAATTACTTGTTTCGATTTGTCCACATGAAAATAAAGTTCCGAATAAAAATATAAGAGAAAGATTTTTTTTCATTTTATTTGCCTCCTGTATATTCAATAGTAAGTGTTGCGTATTCTTCGTTAATTTGTTCAACTCTTAAAGTAAATGAGATATCTTCTCCTGAATTCCATTTACCATTTAATAAGTAAGCAGAATTTGCTGAATCGAATATATCTCCAACTTTGAATAATGAATCATTATCTGCACTCATTCCACTTTGTAATTGATTGTATGGTTTATTTTCAATTAATGAAATTTGTTTATAACGACCTTGACGACTAGCATCTGTCCTTGAGCCTTCATTATTGTTGGATGCACCTATCAAATAATAGATTCCTTCATCATGAGTCTCTGGTATTTCATCAACATATTCATCAAATAAAATAGAATATGTTTGTTCACTATAATGGCAACGTGCAATACGACTATCAACATGATAAATTTTAATACCTGATTCAGTAAAACCTAAAGGACGATTATCATATTGATGTTTTGCATCTAATTCGTTTAGACCAGTTGGTGTATAATATTCAACAAGTAAATATTCATCCATAACCGAATGATTCCAGTCTGTATTTAATAAAATAAATTGATTTGTATTTTGAAAAGCAGATAAATTTATAGTGATTTTATTATTTTTTTTAAAATCATAATAAGTAGGTTCTGCCCATGATAACAACATTTTTGAATAAGGCTCATGATCGGAAATATTATAGTCCATCATGGAATGACCGCCTAAAGCTAAATTATAGTTATCGCTAGGATAATAATCTCTTAAACCAAATAGGTGACCAGTTTCATGAATAATAGTGTGAGTATCGACATCGTACCCTCCTCGATAAAAGAAATCAATTCCACACCACATATGGCGGAAGAATGTGGGACGATTTAAATTCATTTCTGTTGCAAAATTTGCTACCCATGCCCAAAAATTGCCTGTTCTATCAGAGATAGGAGATGAATAGACAAATACTACTCCATCAACATAACCATCTTTATCTTGATCGTAACTTTGAAAAAATTCATTACTAATGTTTTCTTGATCCATAAAATATTGAGCGGGTACACCTGGAAAATAGTTATTATCGTTAATCATTTCGTCAACCATGTAAGGGACTTTTAAAACATCAGTAACTTCTCCTTCAATGTGTAGTTGATTCATGCTACTTTTTTCGTAAAATTCTTTAACTGAATAATAATTCTTTCCTTCTTTTTGTGAGAGGTTGTCTTCAAAAAAGCCTCTTTCTATTCTTGTTAAATCTTCATCGTTAAATTCTCTTTCGCCTTTAAATTCAACAGGAATTACTAGTAATTTTTGATTTCCTAAAGCATTCATTGATTTTGCTTCTTTGAATTCGTCAGTGTTTTTAAGTACTAAATTTGTGTTTGTAATACTTTCAATTGGATAAATGGTGCTCCCACATGAAGCGAGAACACAACATAATCCAATTAAAAATTTTGTATTTCTATTTTTCATATTAATAATCCGCTTTAACTAAATTTGTGGAATAATTTGTACCATTATAAATAAATGAAATAGAAATAGATGTAAAATCTTTATCTACATTGAATGACAATGGTAGTTCAACAAATGGATCTTGAGTATTTTCTGATGCAATTAAATTTCCTAAATAACCATCATTTTTTTTCTCTAAAGAGAAATTGCAAGATAAATATTTTGAATCAGAAAAATCATTCTTATTCATTGAAAATGATACTTCTTTTGTTTCAAAAAGTGATAATGAAATAGTATAATCACCACTTGTTCCTTCCCAAGAACCACTAATTAAAAATTCTGGAGTGACTTTGCTCATTTGATTTCCAAATCCATCTTCATATAAAAATAATGTAAAATCAAAAGAAAGTTTAAAATTAAGATTAAATTCATCACCTGAAACATGAGTTAAATTAAATGAATAAAAAGTATCTTCTACTACTATTGTATAACTTAAAATTTCTTCTTTGTTATTTATACGATTTACAATTTTTACATTTCCACTTAAGTTATCATTACTTGGTTCAAAACTTACATAATATTTAATTGTAGATCCTTGTTTTAATGCAAATTCATCTTTTAAAATGGTATTTAAAGAAGGAACTTCTTCAACGACAATATGAACAGTTTTTTGTACACTTTCTTTTACCGCACTTTTTAATACTACATCGTATGTTCCTGCTTTTTTAGCTGTAAAGCACCACATGTTACGAGAACCAACCCATTCGTTAATTTTAATTTCTTTTTCAACTAATTCATAATTACTTTCTAAACCATCGACATTTGCAATAATGGTTTGATTTGCAGCAGTTGGTTCAACCATTGCATTTAAAATATATTCTACACCGACATAAGCTTGAATTGTTCCTTGATAAGTGTAAGCAGTATATCCTTCTGGTCCTAAAACAGAATAAGAAAGAGATATGCTATTAGGTTGAGCTTCTGTGATTTCTACTTGAAATGTTTTTGTGACATTTTTGGATGTAATTTGGATTTTAAATGTCCCAATTTCACTACCATATATTGAAATTTGGTTAGAATAATAATTAACATTTATTGCATCAGCATTTCCTTCTACGATACTTGTTTTGATTGAATCAAAATCAAAATTAGCGGTTGAAGGTGCTACGTTAGCAATATTTATAGATGCATTAGATTCTTTTTCTAAAGAAATAACATCATTTTCATGTATTATTTTTTCATCATAAATTAAATCAAAATTTGTCGCATAAAAAGAATCTAGAGATATTGGATTGATAAAAGTTCTTTCACCAGTTGTTTGAGTTATTTTATATTTTTTTGTGCTACTTGGTGAGACATTATCTAAAAGTTGAATAACTTGTAATTCATCATCGACAATAAAACTAGTTTGATTATAACAAAAAATATCAATATCAAAAGAAACAATTTCATTATTAACACCTAATGAAAAAGAAGCATTTAAAACATAATATTGATAGGTATCTAGAGATGAAAAATAGCCAAAAGAAAATTTATATTGATCATCTTCAAATTTATATTCGGCGTCTTTATTAACATTTTTCTTTAAATAATTAATAAGTCCATTTAATAAACCTTCGGTACCATATAATGTATCTTCTTCATAACCTAATAAATTTTGATAAATCATTTGTACTTTATCATATTGATCATAAGGTTTAGAAATATTTCCTTCGTTATCTTTTTTGACTGCTACTATAGAATGAGTGTCATCCTCCATTAAATACATGTCAAAAGGATTATTGCTCAAATCATAATCAACAAAGTGTAATACATCACCATTTTTATCTTTTCCGAATTCAAAAGGCATTTCTTTTATAGAAGGATCACTATAAGAATTTGTTTCTTCAAGTGTAACTACACCACTAGCTATCGAGTTGGCTTTATTTACTGCACTTTTAGCAACATTTTCTAATTCTTCCAAAGTTAATTTTGATTCTTCTAAACTAGAGGAAGTATTTGATGTAATACTTGATTCTTCTAAAGTGGAAGAAGTATTTGATGTAATACTTGATGATGTGTTTGATTCTTCTAAAGTGGAAGAAACTGAAGATGTAATACTTGATTCTATACTTAACGATGAAGAAGTTGTTTCTCCACAAGATAAGAGTAAAGACCCAAGTGTAAATATAAATAATAATTTTGCTTTTTTCATAACAAATTGACCCCCTTATTTTTGATTGCTATGCTTTAAAATATTTTAATTAATAATTTTTTATGACCTCCTTGAATTTTTTATAAAAAAACGATATTCATAAAATTGCTTATAAAATAATTGCTTTGAATTTCGTTTTTAATAAATTTGGAGATATTATATCATAAAATAGAATTGTTTCAATAAATTTTTTAATAATATTAAACTATGTTTAATTGTTATTTTTATTTGTTATATATAAAAATGTTTTATTTATATTCATTTATTTAATAATTAATTCGATTAATGATTAATGGAATTATAAAAAAATAATTACTAGCTAAGAAATTGTTATAGGAAAAATTATTATTAATTGTTGCATTTAATTATTTAATTAACATTTATTAATTTTTCTTAAAACTGGAAATGTTGAGAAAATAAAGTTTATAAAATATGAGTTTTAGATTTATGAGATCAATTTTGTTTTTTGATTTGCCTTCAGTTTCAAAAAAGGATAAAAAAGAATATCGAGATTTTATAAAAATGTTAAAAACTTTAGGATTTTATAGTTTACAAGAATCTGTGTTTTGCAAAATGAATATTGATAAGCAAGCAATGGATGCATCATTAATAAAAATTAAAGATAAATTACCTAAAGATGGGAATGTTATGGTTTTAAATGTAACTGAAAAACAATTTTCAAGTATGGAGATTATGTTAGGAGAAACAAATACTGATGTTGTTACTTCTAATGATAGAATTATAGATTTATGAAAAAAATATTTATAAAACCATTAAATAGACTATGTGATTTTGATGATAAATTATTGGTAATTAAATTTGAAGACCCAATAATTTATCGTGAATTTACTTTTGATATTATTAATAATTTAAATTATAGTGAAAATAATTCTATTATTGATTTAGAAAAATATGAAAATGTAATATATAATCCTTATGATTTAAATTTAACAGAAAAAAAATTAGTAAATGCTCTTTATAGTATTTTACAAAATAATATCAAAGATAATGAAATAAAAATTATTAATGAAATTGAAAAAAATTTGATTGAATTATTGAATGTTTTATTTCAAAAAGTATCTGTTCCATTTGAATATAATGAAGGCATTGATGTATCAAAACTATTTTTAAGTATAGGAGTGCGATATCCTATAGTTAGTAAAGCATCTTATTTTGAAAATTTGCTTTTATACATTAAAATTTATGTAGAAGTCTTATATATTAAATGTTTTATAACTTTAAATCTAACCAATTTATTATCAAGTGAAGAACAAAATAAATTAAAATTATATTTAAAAGAGTTAGATATTGTATTAATTGATTGTTTTGTTGAATCAAAAAATAATAGCAATTTGATTATTGATTCTGATTGGTGTAGTATTTAATTGGTTGCATAACTAGATTTTTTAATAAGCCTCTTATATTGGATTTGAGGCTTGCTAGTTATGTAAAATCAAATAATTAGAATACTTAAAATATCTAAATTCTTTTAACGCTTACAGAAGTATAAATTAATATTTACACGAATGAATTCTTGCAGAATCAATTCGTGTAAAATAAAAGTTTATAAAAACATAATGTAATATATTGGCATGAAGATAATTTTCTCATCTATTTTAACTTCTTGATTATTACTAAAAACATAGCCATTTTGTATTCGATAATTTGGTTCTTTTAGAAGTTTTGGTAGAGCTTTAAAATTTAAGTAATCTTTTCCAGATTTTATTTCTAAAGGCAAAATTGATAAACTATCATAATCATCTATTAAATAGTCTACTTCACCAACATTTTTTCTATCGTAATAAAATAATTGATGATTGTGTGAAGATAATTCTTCGGCTACTACTGTTTCATAAACAGCACCTAAATTAACTCCTTTTTGGTCATTTAAAATGGCATTAATATTATTTTTATATAAAATATTGGTAAGTAGACCAACATCGTTTAAATATAACTTTATTAAATTTTTAGAACTTGATTGGATTAATGGAAATTTTGGCTCACTAATTGCTTTAGTGTTTAAAACAATTCCTGAAGAAAATAAATAATCAAATTCATCAATATAATTTGTATATCTTGCATCATTATTGTTTTCTATTTTTGTATATTGAATTCTTTTAACTTTATTTTCAAAAGAATCACTAGTTAACCCTCTAGTTGCTATTGTTACATCACAATT
>OLIW01002521.1_pt1 | contig 13414 bp, 10 predicted proteins | sample 1601321 | NCBI WGS metagenome assembly OLIW01 (sample SAMEA2452114, study PRJEB22498) | human gut metagenome | reverse complement strand
TTGATAGGCAATGCAGCCCATTTTATTGAAATAAAGACATTCCACTCCTATTGTTTCGACCTTTTGGGGCGGATAGGAAATCTTGAAGATGCAAAAAGTGTCGTTGCAAAAGCAGCCGAAATGATCTGTCAAGGAGAAGTAGAGCCAAACAAAATAGGCAAGACGGTACTGGTCATAGACGAAGCTCAGGATATGGGAGTCGAAGAATATGCACTGTTAAGGGCCTTGATGGCCAACAACGAAGAAATGCGTGTGATAGCAGTGGGAGATGATGACCAAAACATCTATGAATTCCGTGGATCTGATTCCGACTATATGTACCGACTAACACAAGAAAACGGAAGTAAATTTGTCGAGATGACCGAAAATTACCGCAGTGCACACCATCCGGTGAATTTTGCCAACGGATTCTTGAGAACCATTGATAAAAGAATAAAAAGTACGCCAATTATCTCCATGAGAAAAGAAGAGGGTTGGGTCGAAGTAACACGCCATCAATCAAAGTATATGTATCAGCCACTCGTTGAAAAATTACTTCAACATAAAGACAAAGGCACTTCGTGTGTACTCACCCAAACAAACGAAGAGGCTGTTATCCTGATGGCTCTTTTGCGGAAACATGGCATAAATAGCAAATTAATACAGTCAATGGACGGTTTGCGCTTCTGGAATATGGCCGAAATAAGGTATCTCTTGCGGTATATAGACAAACGAGCAAAAACCCCTCTAATTCCAGAAGAATTATGGGAGGAAGCCAAACATGCAACCTTTTCTGCTTATGATGGTAGTCTAAGTCTGACGTATGTAAAGCGTTGTGTAGAGCAGTTTGAACAAACCAACAAAGCAAAATACCTCTGTGACTTCAAAGAGTTTGTATTTGAATCATCGGTGGAAGACTTTTGTGATGTTTCAGGAGCAGAAGTAGTGGTATCAACCATTCATAAAGCCAAGGGTAGAGAGTTTGACGACGTGTATATACTAGTATCTGATAATTATTCAAAAGATGCCTATCTGATGCGCAAATACTATGTAGGAATAACTCGTGCGAAAAACCGGCTGTTTATACATACGAACGGTGACTGCTTTAATCGTTTAAGTACAGATCGATATTTTGTCGACCAACGACAGTATGACATGCCCGAAGAAATCGTACTACAGCTCTCACATAAAGATGTCTATCTAGGATTCTTCAAAGAACGTAAGCAGGAAGTTTTAGCATTAAGAGGTGGGGATTCTTTGAATTATAATGATTTCTTTTTGTATAGTTCATCAACTAATAAACCTGTAGCAAGGTTATCATTAAAAATGCAAGACACATTATCAGAGTGGGAAGAAAGAGGTTATAAGGTGAAATCCGCATCTGTACGGTTCGTTGTAGCATGGAAGCCCAAAGATGCACAAAAAAATGAATCAGAAACAGCCGTTCTTTTAGCAGATTTGGTTCTTTGTAAGATAACAACCATGAATCCCCCAAATACAAAAGTACAAAAGCGTGCAGCTTATTGAGCTGCACGCTTTTGTCTTATTAATTTATTATAAATTAGTTCCTTATCGGAATCATTTCACTTCCTCAAATATTATATATATTAAATATCAGCAACTTGTAGTTTTATGGTACAAATAAGGACAGTTTTGTAAGCGACATACAAAAAGCATAAGGAGAAACATAGCTTTATGTAGGCAAAGAAGGATTTATATTTATTTAACTATCTATTTCTTATTTGCAGATGTTTTCATTTTCTCATCGGTATTTTCTCTTGTTATGTTCTTGTTTGCACAAACGCCATAAAATGAAGTTATTGCATCTTTGCTGCTTATTTATGGCTTTCGTTTTTTACGGAAATACGTTATACCTTTGCAAAACAACCATAGATAAAAATAGTTATGAAGCAAAGGCAACATATATTCCAGTCCTGGACAATAGAATTAGTAACGGTGCTTCTGGCGTCCACAATATCATTCCCTGTGAGTGACACTTTGGGGGTGCAGTTAAGCATTCTCCCTTTTATTATGGTAGCTTGTTATGTTGCTCTAAAACTCATTTACCATTTATGCCTCTCTCTGTCGGCACATATAATATCTCTTCCTTCTTTATTTCGTCACAAGCCTACGCAATCTGACCGACTAACTAAAGATGATTGCAATTTAGCAACTGCTATATCTATGGCTGGCAATGACAATATTCAAATGAAACGGATGGAGTTATTCCATTATGAATACCAGCATGAGGAACGGCAGTATCTTCAACAAAAAGAAAGGGAAGAAGATGAAAAGCTACAAGCCGTAATGCAATACACCCGAAACACATTCAGGCAATTTGACTTTAGCGAAGAAGAAATTTTCCAAATCTGCGAATGTGTTCGGTATTTTGTCACCAATCGGCAAGCTCTTAGTGTAAACATCCATATTAAACGACGCACAGCCGTTACCCAAATCTCACTAAAGAACTTCGCTTGGAACATTGCGTTCCAATATAACATTAGCCGGGATGTCACGGCTCAATTCGTTATGCAGACATTCCGCGAATGGTTTGTCAATTCCACCATTGATACTATCAGGAAGAATTTGCGCACAACAACAGGGAAGCATAAGATTGAGATTGATGAAAATATCATTTCTATTGTTCGTAATCCATAACTCACTATGCTCTAAATCAGTTATATAACATTAAATGTTTGATCACAAGATGTATTTATCGTGTAAAATCACTATATTTGCATCAAAAGCATTATATTGGCAATATGGAAGATTTGAATCAATTAAAGCTCGTATTGGTTAAAAAGAAGAGAACCAACAAATGGTTGGCAGAACAGTTGGGCGTGAACCAAACAACGGTTTCCAAGTGGTGCACCAATACGACACAACCTGATTTGGCAACACTGAAACGTATATCGGAATTGCTGGAGGTTAGCGTGAGCGAAATTATCAACTTTGAATAAGATGTACGATTATGGGCAATAACAAATTTAATGAAAATACCAGAGTACAAGTTCCGGCAGCACTCCATCTATGCAAGTTGGGATATACTTATTTGGATAACATCTGTGCCTATGACACAAAGACAAATATCTTGATTGACGTTTTCTTGAAAGCAGTTAAACGCCTTAATCCCGGGTTGTCAGGTTCGGAAGCATCACTATTGTATGCCAAAATAGTGAATATTGCCAATAACGATGATTTAGGGCGTGAATTTTACCAGTTGCTTTCAGCAAACAGCGGTACGAAACTTATTGATTTTGAAAATCCCGAAAACAACGATTGGCATGTAACTACGGAATTTACTTGTGAGAATGAAGATACAGAAGATGAGTTTCGTCCCGACATCACCTGTTTTGTAAATGGTCTTCCTCTTGCTTTCATTGAAGTCAAGAAGCCGAACAACCGTGAAGGTATTTTGGCGGAAAGGGAGCGCATCAACAAGCGAATGAGCAAGTCGTGCTTCCGCCGCTTCTTCAACATCACCCAACTGATGATTTTCTCCAACAACCAAGAGTATGACACCGATAGTCGTGTGCCTATACAAGGAGCATTTTATTGCTGCACGGCTAAAGAGAAGGCATTTTTCAACGTGTTCCGTGAGGAGGACAAACGGTATGTATTAGATTATCCTTATCGGGAAATCACTGATGAAATGGAGAATAAGGTGCTGAAACATCGCAACTGCATAGTCATTAAGAACCTGCAAGAATACCAAACCAATAAATCTGCAACTACACCGACAAACCGCATCATTACTTCCATGTTGAGCAAGGAGAGATTTTTATTCTTGCTACGTTATGGGTTCGCATACGTGGAACGCAAAATCGAATTGGATGATGGTACACAGGGTACTCAATTACAAAAACATGTAATGCGATATCAGCAGTTGTTTGCTTCGTATGCCATCCGCAACGCCTTGACAAGAGGTGTGAAAAGCGGTATCATTTGGCATACGCAAGGCAGCGGAAAGACTGCACTCGCATATTACAGCGTGAAAAGTCTAACTGACTATTTTGCACAGCGTAATGTGGTGGCAAAGTTCTATTTCATAGTTGACCGTATCGACTTGATGGAACAAGCTACGGATGAATTTGCCGCCCGTGGGCTTGTAGTCCACAACGCCAAGAGCCGCAAGGAGCTGATGGATGACATAGCAAATAGGGAAGTAACAGGCAATGATGAGGGAAAGCCTGAAATCATGGTAGTAAATATCCAAAAGTTCAAAGAGGACAAAACCAAGGTGATGGTTGATGATAGTTACAGCACCAATCTACAGCGTATCTTCTTCGTTGATGAAGCGCACCGAGGGTATAACCCACAAGGCAGTTTCTTGGCAAACCTTTTGGAAGCAGACCAAAGCGCAGTCAAAATTGCATTGACAGGGACGCCGTTGCTAAAAGAAGAACGTGAATCGTGGCGCGTGTTTGGCAACTATATCCACACTTACTATTACGACAAGTCCATTGCTGATGGCTACACCTGCAAGCTGATGCGCGAACCTGTCGAAACTGTCTATAAGGAGAAGATTGAAAACATCCTCGACCAGCTGGCCGGTAATGTGGAAGTTAAGAAGTCCGACATCGACCGTAATCAAATCATGGAACACGAAAGCTACCTGAATGCTCTGTTGGATTATATCATATCTGACTTCCGCCGCTTCCGAAAAGAACAAAATGATGAAACAGTGGGCGCAATGATAGTATGTCGAACAAATCCACAAGCAAGAGAGCTATACCGTCTTTGGCTGGAACGCTTCAACATTGCAAGTAAGGTTAGTAAATACCAAGAGCAACAAATGTATATGGCGGCAGAACTGATGCTCCAATATGGGAACTACAAACCACTTACAGCATCGCTCATTCTGCATGACGAGGGCGATAAGCAGGAACGCAAGGAGTATATCGAAGGTTTCAAGAAGTTGCAAGAGATAGATATCCTCATTGTCAACAAGATGCTTCTTACTGGCTTTGACGCGCCACGTTTGAAGAAATTGTATTTGGGCCGCTCTCTCGATGGACATGATTTACTGCAAGCCCTTACAAGGGTAAACCGCCCTTATCATGATTTCAAATATGGCTATGTCGTGGACTTTGTAGACATCAAAGAAAACTTTGATGCAACCAATGACCGTTATCTGCGAGAACTAAACCGCACTTCGGATGAATCGGATAACACGCACACCGAAAATATTGCCAATGACATTTTGGTTAGCAAAGAAGATGTAGAAACCAAGATAAAAGAAATAAAGAGTGTGCTTTTCAATTTCACTGTTGACAATGTGGAGGAGTTCCGCAAGCAAATAGACGAGATAGAGAATAAGGATAGTCTGTATGAGTTACGCAACACGCTCTCCGATGCCAAAGCAATCATCAATCAAGTGCGTTCTTTTGGCGATGAAGAAACCAAAGAGAAACTTGCTTCGCTCCCTATGGGAAGAATACCCTCCCTTATCACAGAGGTAACACACCGCATTGAACGCATCAATCTTTTTGAAAGTACTGAGCATAAGGCTGATGTTTCCGGCATTATCAATGTGGCTCTTTCGGTATTAGAATTTGAATTCAAGAAAGGAATACCCGAAGAGTTGCGAATTGTTGTCAATGACATTCGGGAACGTTGCGAGCGGGTACAGGTAGAGTTTGAGGCGAATTTCGATACTAAAGAAGAACGATACGTTATCCTTGCCGATGAGTTCCGTGAATATTTCCGCAAGAAAGGATTTGTGCCGCAAAGCACCGAGGATGCCAAGGCAAGCATTCAATATATGGACGAGGTGATGAAGAAAATACGCGAAATCAATCGCCGCAACAACATCCTTAAACGCAAGTATAAGGGGGATGAACGGTTTGTCCGTATTCATAAGCGCATTGAGGAGCAGAACCAAAAACGTGAACGTCCCATCATATCGGCACACGAATACGAGATTGCTGAGAACCTAGCAAAGATGAAAGACGAGATTGATAGACGGCTGTTCCTTGACATCAACATTCTTGACAACGAACCAGCTTTTGGTCAGGATGTACTGTCTATCATAGGCAAGGAACTAATAGCAATGAAGATACGGGCAGACATCAAAGATCGCAAGTATCTGAGTAACTTGATCACAACAGAGTATTTACAACAACGCAACTACGCTTATTAAGTATATGGGTAATATCAACATATCAGAGGCTACAATAGCCCTTATCGATTCTCTTAAAAGCACCACTGGAGCTTTCGGATTGGCAGGAACAGGAAGTGAGTACAAGATTGTGACAGAAATGTTCCTCTATAAGTTCTTCAATGACAAGTTTGGCTATGAAGCCAAGCGTGATCCGATGCATGGGGAACGTTTGTCAAAAGCGGAAAAGTGGGATGCCGAGTATGACACATTCACCGAAGAGGAAGTGGAAGATTTGTTTAGCTATCTGCCACATTCCGTGCCACGCTTGAAGCCAGAACATACGTTGTCGCACCTCTATAACTCTGCTACAAAGGGCGATTTCTCCACTTTGCTCGATGCTACATTGGTAGATATTGCTTCGCTCAATGCCGAGACATTCTCTGTCACCACATCAGGCAAGAGCAAAGTCAACATCTTCTTTCCGCTGACAACCTACGTCACCGATACGCAGAAACGTGACGAGTTTGCCAAGTCGCTGATGCGCAATGTGGCTTCATTCAACTTTGAAGATGTTTTTGACGAGAAATACGATTTCTTCTCACACATTTTCGAACATCTGCTAAAGGGGTTCAACAACGCAGGAGGCGGAAAATACGCTGAATACTACACGCCACGTGCCATTGCACAAGTGATGGCACGCCTGTTAGTCGGCGAAAACACCGACTTGCGCGGCGTGACCTGTTATGACCCTTCGGCTGGAACAGGCACATTGCTTATGGCACTGGCACATCAAATAGGCGAAGAACGCTGCACTATTTTCTCGCAAGACATTTCGGAGAAGTCTTCGGAAATGCTTCGCTTGAATTTGATTCTTAACAACTTTGCAGCCTCGCTTCCCAATGTCGTGCAAGGCAATACGCTCACCGAACCATCGCATAAGGAAAGTAACGGCGTGTTACGCAAGTTCGACTTCATAGTTTCCAATCCACCTTTCAAGCTCGATTTCCCTGAGTATCGCGACACATTGGCATCCGATACCATCCGCTTTTGGGCGGGAGTGCCCAATGCGGTGAAAAAGGTTGACCCGATGAAACCAAAGATGGCTATCTATACTTGTTTCATACAGCATGTGCTTAATTCCTTAAAGCCAACAGGTAAGGCTGCCATTGTCATTCCAACTGGTTTCATCACAGCCAAGAGCGGTGTGGAGAAGCGTATCTTACAGCGAGTAGTGGACGAGCGATGGGTGTATGGCGTGGTTTCCATGCCGAGTAATGTATTCGCTACAACTGGAACCAACGTATCGGTAATCTTTTTCGATAAGTCGGCCAATCACGACAAGGTCATCTTGATTGATGCCAGTAAATTAGGTGAGGAGTATAAAGAAGGGAACAATCAAAAACGTCGTCTCCGCGATTTTGAGATAGACCGAATAGTCAATACATTCCAAAACAAGGAGGCCGTAGACGATTTCTCGGTAGCAGTAACCTATGATGAAATCAAGGAGAAAGGTTACAGTCTTTCAGCAGGGCAGTATTTCGACATCAAGATTGACTATGTGGATATAACGGAGGAGGAATTTAATGCCCGGATGGATGAGTATAAACGGACGCTTGCCGAACAATTTGCTGAAAGCCGCCGATTGGAAGCAGAGATAATGAGGCAACTTGACAGCCTGCAGTTCAATAACATTAAAGAATAAGCATCATGGCAAACGAAATACAATTTCTACTTTACAATATGCCCGAAGAAAAGGGCAAAGTGCAGGTCATCATCAAAGACGATACGATTTGGTGTACCCAAAAGGCAATGGCTCAACTATTTGGGGTTGGAGTCCCAGCAATCAGCAAACATCTGAAAAATATCTTTGAGGAAGGAGAACTTCAGATGGATGCAGTTATTTCCAAAATGGAAACAACTGCCGCAGACAACAAGAATTACTCAACAACCTTTTATTCGCTTGATGCCATTATTGCAGTTGGCTACCGTGTCAATTCGCTGAAAGCCACTCGTTTTCGCCAATGGGCAACAAAGATACTGAATGAATATATTCGTAAAGGTTTCGTATTGGATGATGACAGACTGAAGCAAGGAACGGCCGTGTTCGGCAAAGACTATTTCCGCGAGTTGCTTGAAAGAGTACGTTCAATTCGTGCGAGTGAACGGCGCATCTGGCAACAGATTACGGACATTTATGCCGAATGCAGTACAGACTATGACCGTAACTCTCCGACAACAAAGGATTTTTACGCAATGGTGCAAAACCGCTTCCACTATGCAATTACCGGACAGACGGCAGCAGAAATCATCTACACCAAGGCAGACCATACCAAAGAACACATGGGGCTGACCACGTGGAAGAACTCTCCCAAAGGACGAATACTCAAATCGGATGTATCAATTGCGAAAAATTATTTGGACGAAAAACAAATCCGACAACTGGAGCGCACGGTAACTTCTTATTTTGACTATATAGAAAATCAAATTGAGCGTCAAAACCCTTTCACTATGGAGCAATTCGCCGCAAGCGTAAACAAGTTTCTGACGTTCAATGATTATAAAATCTTGCCTGACAAAGGGCGTATATCCTCAGCGCAAGCAAAAGCAAAAGCAGAAAGTGAGTACGACATATTCAATCGTACACAACGCATAGATTCCGACTTTGACAAGGAAGTCAATAATATGCTAGGAAAATGACGAATAACTATCATCCGCTCCAAATCGGTAATTACAATTACCGATTTGAAATGGGAATTTTAAAGCAGGACAGACAATGAATACAAAGAATAGCAATGACAACATTGATGGTTATGACTGCTTATTGGAAAGCATAAAAGGGATTGCCGAGCAGATACAAGGGCTTGCTGATATGGCGGTGGTTGACTACACACCGTTGGTGAACGACATCTGCCGTCGCAAAGCTACGCAAAACGAAGTAGAGCTTCTGCTTGATTATATGTTCAGCTTTCTTGGCAATGAACGTATGCTACAACTGTTCAAGCACGTATGCCGCCACTATTTCTATACCTATCCCGGCATAATACATTCATACATATTGGATTATCGGAAAGAGTATGACCCTGAAAGTTTGAAAGGAACGGAATATGAGTATCTTTTGAATAACGAAGAATTAGAAAACGAGGAGAAATAAAGATGGAATCGAGAAAATATAAACTTGGAAAAATTGCAGACTTCAATAAAATTTGTATAGGCAAGGACGACACGTTTTCTACTATAGAATATCTTGATACAAGCAGTATTACAGAAAATGTAATTTCAGGAACATCAATTTTGAATATTAGCGATGCTCCCAGTCGTGCTCAGCGCAAAGTTACCGATAAAACTATTATATATTCAACCGTCAGACCTCGTTTAAGACATTACGGTATACTTCGTTCCCCCAAAAACAATCTCATTGTGTCAACAGGGTTTGTAACTATTGACATAAAAGAAAAGTATGAAAAAGAAATAGATGCAAGATATTTGTATCTTTTACTCACTCAACCCTCAATAACTGAATACGTTGGTAACATTGCGGATACGGCAGTTTCCGCATATCCCTCTATCAATCCATCGGATATAGCATCTATTACGTTCATATTTCCAGATATTGAAGTTCAAAGAAACATCGCAGATATTTGGGAAAATTTGCATCAAAAAATTGCTCTTAACCATGCGATAAATGATAATTTACCGATGTCTGACCGTTCATTAGGAGAGGTAGAAGTTCATCGCGCTGCTTAGTAAGCGATTCGGTTTCCTCTCCTATTTCCATCTGCTTATCATATATCGGAGCGCATATCTTCTCAAACGACAATAATACATCATGGGCTGGTAGTATAATGGGTAAACCATATAATTCATCCTTTGTTATCGAACCAAAAGTTGTACCTGCTGAGTTCATATCTTCAAATCTTAGTCTAAAGTAGTTCATCGTATAATACAGATGAGTCATAGAACCTACTTTTGAAGATAATGCCGACAAGCCACGACCTATGCAACAATCATTATTTGCTATATTCAAAGCTCCGACAGGAGCTCTAACACTCATAAGAATATCACCTTTATTCGCATAGCGGCTTGGAGCAGTTGTATATTGTCGAATGTCGGGAAACCTTATGCCAAAATCTGTGCTGCCTTGATAAAAAATGATTCCTTCTCCCACTTTGTTATAAGACGAACCTTCAGGCGATTGTCCCATAGTGATATTAGCAATGTCTGAGAGAATGCCATCATTCCACTGTTTAGGTATTTCTCGTTTCAATTTTTCATTCCATACCATAGCACCGCCACTTGACTTATAAGGCCGTCCGTTCTCATCTGGAAAGTCGAACTGCACGAACCAATAATCGTAAAGTTGCTTCGCCATTTTCTCTAAATTATCATTTAGCGCACGACTAAGTTGAAGTTTCTTTTCTATATCAACAACTATTTTGCCGATATTCTGTTCTTCATCAGAAGAGAATGTCGGCATTTTATATCGCATTATTTGCTCCTTGTCGCCACGTGGCATTTTGCTTCCTTTCACACCTTTCATTACATAGTCATAAAATGAGTCTTGCATCAATGTCGCATATAAAAAGTTTGGGAAATGTCCTTCTTTTGCTCTAAAGACAAGCACGTCAGACGAACATCCTCCTTCAATATCGGCAAACCAAATCTTTTTCAAATAGGGACGAATATTGGCTATTAAAATATCCTTAGGCTGAAAATGAATAAGGGCACAAGGCATTGGAGGCAAATTCTGCGCACATTCTCTGCCTCTCTTATTTTGTAATAAAGAGTCTGTAGTAACATAGTTGTTTAACGAAACATCGTTACTACTAATTTTATCTGTCACATACTCTGCAATATCAGCCAATATCATACCTAAATCTATTTTTATGCAAAGGTAGTGGATTTGGCTAATATTCAAGAATGTTACCCTATATATTTCCTGTGAGCCATTTTCACATTATTCTGATTGACCATCGCATAGTGCAAGGTGGTGTCAATCTTGACGTGACCGAGCAACCGTTGTACTTGCTCTATGGGCATTCCTTTGTCAATGGCCATAGTTGCCAATGTGCGCCTAAACTTGTGAGGATGCACTTTGGCTATATTCACTTTACGACCAAGTGTTCGCAAACGCACTTCCACGCCACTAATCGAAAGCCGAGAATGGGGATTTAAGAGCGATACAAACAATGCTGGATTATTGTCCGTGCGACTATTCAAATAGTTCTGTAAGTGGATTTTAGTACGGGCATTAAAGTACACTTCACGCTCTTTATTTCCCTTGCCGAACACCACACATTGTCGCTCATGGAAATCAATATCTTCACGATTGAGGTTGACCAATTCGCCCACACGCATACCTGTGCTGGCAAGCAAATCAATCATGGCAATGTCACGGATTTCTTGGCAACTATCTCGTAGCACCTCCATATTTTCATCAGTCAGTACCTCTTTCACAAGGCTTTCCGTGCGCACCCGATGAATACGGCGCACGGGGCTTTTCACAATAAAATCTTCATCTTCAAGCCATGCGAAGAATGATGAAAAGATGCGCCGCATATTGTCAATGGTTACCCGACTGACTTTTCGTTGCTCTTGATAGTCGGATAGATAGTTGCGAATGTCGTTGGTCGTGACATCGCATACGGGCTTGCAAACAGCAGCAAAGAGGGTGTCAATGGTAGATTGGTAGTAGCTGATTGTCTTTTCAGAGCAACCCTCTATTTTCTTTGCCGATAGATACGCTTGCAAGAGTTCTGCATTGGCTTTTGCTTGTTGTTCTTCTTCACTGATAGAATGTGTAACCTCATAACCATCTAATGTTTGCGTGAGTATGGTTTCCAGCAAATTAAGCTGTTCTTTGGATAAAACGGGTGCCATTCCATCCACTACGGTGTGTATAACTGCTCTTTTCATTTTTTATATCATAAAGTTTATGCCTATATAATATAGAAATGGCTGCAAACGAATACGATAAATGATAATTTACCGATGCTTGACCGTTCATTAGGAGAGGTAGGAGCTCGTCACGCTGCTTAGTCAAGTTCATAATCTCTTGGTTATTCCTTACTATTGTATCAAAGATTGGACATAACCTTTTTTCTAACTCATTTGCAATATCAATATTTTGAGGCAATGCAATGGTGCTTTGTTTCAAATGGTCTTGGGTTATATGTCCCATTGTTGTCTTTCGGGCTTCCGCCATTCGCTTAAAATTTCCGATATAGTCTATTAGCTGATAAAAGTAAAACGAGCGAGGGAATCCATTTTTCGATGTTACCTTAAAGATATGTTGATTAAGTCCGCCATTGCCATAAGCCCATAACATAACCTCTAATGATGCAGACCATGAGAACAGAACATCACCATCATAGACTTTAACAGATTCCGGAATATCTGACCTTACCAACTCTGTTTCAGAGGGTAAGCCATCATGCATTTCCTTTATCTTAATAACAGGTAGTTTATTATCATCTATCGGTCTGAATCTTTGACAAGCTAAACCATTAGTGTATTCGGCTATATCCAACAACGTACCACAATACCATCCATTTGGAATTTCGCGTTTTAATTTTTCATTCCAAACCATTACTCCACCACTTAACTTATAGGGTCGTCCGTCATCATCGGGGAAGTCAAACTGCACGAACCAATAGTCGTAGAGTTGTTTTGCCATCTTCTCTAAATTATCATTTATCAAAATGGAGTATAGGATTTTTATGTCTTGAAATGCACATAGAGTATGACAAGAACATTATACAAAAGGAAGCAGATAAACAGGATTTTCACCCACTTGTCCGACAGCCATATTCCTTTGCTTTTTTCAAGCATACAAGCTATCCGTTTCTCGTGTTCTTCTTGCTGCTCAAGTTGTTTGTCACGATAAGCCATAAGTTGCCGACCGACTTCCACTACAAAGTTCGTACAAATGTTGTTCAAAGATTTTAGGGTTTGAGGATGCACTTGCGCACCGATTTTCTTTGTCTGCATTTCTTGAACAGATGAGTTGAATTTTGAAATGATGCTTTCCATACGGTCAATAGCGGCATTGAGTGCGGCGGTTGTCTGTTTCAGTTCTGCTATATTTTCAGTAAGGCTGCGTTCTACCTGCAATATCTTACCCTCATTGTCGGAACTTTCTATAAGGCCGTCAATGTCTATTTTATCGGATTTTCCCTTTCCTATTCCCATATTCATTGATTTTGAGTGATACAATTATCTGTGTAAACCTCTCCTGCGCTTGCAAAAGTGATTAGCCATTTGAGCACATCGCCTTGCCCATTCACGTTCGTCCTCATCTTTATCTTTTCCCCAACCGCTCATGTCAGAACCTCC
>OLIW01002514.1_pt1 | contig 13440 bp, 10 predicted proteins | sample 1601321 | NCBI WGS metagenome assembly OLIW01 (sample SAMEA2452114, study PRJEB22498) | human gut metagenome | reverse complement strand
TATACATTCTAAAAAGCATCTGACACCAGTCACAGCTTTCTGTTCCTCCTGCTCCTGCATGAAGTGTAAGAATGGCATCACATGCATCATGTTCTCCAGAAAGCAATGTCTCAATCCTTAAACTTTCCATCTTGTCTTCAAGCCCCGTTATCTCTTCTTCTATCTCTGGAATAAGCGACTGATCATTAGATTCTTCTGCCATCTCAATAAGTGTCTTAACATCATCAAGTCCTGTTTCTAGCTCATTGTATCTTTCAAATGCATCCTTTAAGCCTTTAAGCTCTTTCATTGCATTCTGTGATTTATCCGGATTATCCCAGAATCCCGGAGATTCCATATCAGCCTCTAATTCTTCAATCCTTTTCTGCTTATTGTCAAGATCCAGAGAATTCTTAATCTGAGCCATAGGCTTATCGTATCCTGAAATTCTGTATCTAAACTGGTCTAACTCTACCATATGTCCTCCAAAATAATAGGCGCGGACGCTGATATTTCAAGCATTCCGCGCCCTGATGTCTCTTATAAACTTATGCCTGTCTTCCGCAGCAATTCTTATATTTCTTGCCACTTCCGCATGGGCATGGATCATTAGGATATATCTTCTTCTCTGTTCTTCTCGCTGGTCCCTTAACAGATGGTCCTTCGTCCTTATTAGTACCTGTTACCTTGGCAACCTGTTCTCTTTCAACCTTCTGCTCAACCTGAATATGCATAAGAAGTCTTACGGTATCCTCTGTAATTCCTGCAGTCATCTCATCAAACATGTCATAACCCATCATCTTATACTGGACAACAGGATCTCTCTGTCCAAGTGCCTGAAGACCGATACCCTGCTTTAACTGATCCATATCATCGATATGATCCATCCACTTTCTGTCAATTACCTTAAGAAGGATTACTCGCTCGATTTCTCTTATCTGCTCAGCCTCTGGGAAGAGTGCCTCTTTATCCTCATAGAGTTTAACAGCCTTTTCCTTAAGATCATGTATTAATTCATTCTTATTCTTAATATTCTCTCTGTATTCCACTCTCTCAATAGGAATAGTTGGAAGAAGAAGCTCATTAATCTCATCATAATCCCATTCGTTAGCATCTTTATCTTCACTTACACAGCGGTTAACTACATTCTCTACATAATCAGTTATCATCTTCATGATAGAATTACGCATGCTTTCCCCATCAAGAACTCTTCTACGTTCTGCGTACATAATCTCTCTCTGCTCATTCATAACCTGATCATATTCAAGAAGATGGCTTCTGATACCAAAGTTATTAGTCTCAATCTTCTTCTGAGCTGTCTCTATAGCCTTGCTTAACATCTTATGCTCAATCTGCTCATCCTCAGATACCCCAAGACTGTTGAATATATTCATAAGTCTTTCCTGTGCAAACAGCCTCATAAGATCATCTTCAAGAGAAATGTAGAATCTTGATTCACCAGGATCTCCCTGTCGTCCAGAACGTCCACGTAACTGGTTATCAATACGACGGCTTTCATGTCTTTCTGTACCAATAATCTTAAGACCACCTGCAGCAACAGCCTCATCATCAAGCTTAATATCAGTTCCTCGACCAGCCATGTTAGTAGCAATAGTAACTGCACCATGACGTCCTGCCTCTGATACTATCTGTGCCTCTAACTCATGATACTTCGCATTAAGTACATTATGAGGTATGCCCTTCTTTCTTAACATCTCACTAAGAAGCTCAGACGTCTCAATTGTTATTGTACCAACAAGAACAGGCTGTCCTTTTTCATGAGATTCAATAACAGACTGTACAACAGCATTAAATTTGCCTTTCTTAGTCTTAAATACAGCGTCATTATAATCAACTCTTATAACAGGCTTGTTAGTTGGCACTTCAACAACGTCCATGTTATAGATTTCACGGAATTCCTTCTCTTCTGTAAGAGCTGTACCTGTCATACCAGCCTTCTTCTCAAACTTATTAAAGAAGTTCTGGAATGTAATAGTTGCAAGAGTCTTACTCTCTCTCTTAACCTTAACATGCTCTTTGGCTTCTATCGCCTGATGAAGACCATCTGAATAACGACGTCCTGGCATAATACGGCCTGTAAATTCATCTACTATAAGTACCTCATCATCTTTAACAACATAATCCTTATCCCTGAACATAAGATTATGAGCGCGAAGTGCAAGTGTAACATTATGCTGAATTTCAAGATTCTCAGGATCCGCATAATTATCTATATGGAAGAACTGCTCAACCTTGTGAATACCCTGTTCAGTAAGGTTAACTACCTTATCCTTCTCATTAACGATGAAGTCTCCATCTTCTTCAACTTCCTCGTTCATGATTGCCTGCATCTTAGTTCTCTCACCCTTATATTCGCCTCGCTGTAATTGCCTTGCAAGTATATCACAGAGTTCATATAATTTAGTAGATTTTCCGCTCTGTCCTGAAATAATAAGAGGTGTACGCGCCTCATCAATAAGAACAGAATCGACCTCATCTATAATACAGTACTTAAGATTTCTTAATACAAGTTCACTCTTATATATAGCCATATTATCACGAAGATAATCGAAACCAAGTTCGTTGTTAGTTACATATGTAATATCACTTCCATATGCAGCCTGTCTCTCTTCTCTTGTTGAGTCGTGTAATACAACGCCAACCTTAAGGCCTAAGAATTCATGTATCATACCCATCTGCTCAGCATCTCGCTTAGCAAGGTAATCATTAACAGTAACTACGATTACGCCCTCTTCAGTAAGTGCATTAAGATATGCTGGAAGTGTACACACAAGTGTCTTACCTTCACCAGTCTTCATCTCGGCAATTCTTCCCTGATGAAGAATAATTCCTCCGATAAGCTGAACATGATAATGTTCCATACCAAGAACTCTCCTGCCCGCTTCCCTTACTGTTGCAAATGCTTCCGGAAGAATGTCATCAAGAGTCTCCCCTTTAGCTAATCTATCCTTAAACTCCTTAGTCTTTCCTTTAAGTTCTTCATCGCTTAACCTGCCATAAGATTCTCTGTAACTCTCAATCTTATCTGCAATTGGATATATTCTTTTCAATTCATGTTCGCTGTGTGTTCCAAATAATTTCTGAGCTAATCCCATTACTTTATATATCTCCTTATAAAAGCCTATTTGTGTTGTAATTGTACCACTATTTAGATATTCTATCAAGTAAAGTTAAACCATTAAAATTTTATAAATAGATTTCTTATACATACAGAGAAATACCGCCTACCGGCACTAACCGGCAGACGGTATTCTGAAAAAGAGGATAAACCTATATGACGTGAAAAAGCATACTAATCAAGTTCTGGTTCAATCAGACCATATGTGTTGCCTTTTCTCTTGTAAACAACATTAACTTCTTCTGTCTCTGAATTAAAGAACACATAGAAATTATGCCCAAGAAGCTCCATCTGAACACATGCTTCTTCAGGATCCATTGGTTTGATTCCGAATCTCTTGGTTCTGATAATCTTAACCTCATCATCATCATAATCTTTCTCTACGAATTCCTGTGCAAATGCTGCTGCATTCTGCTGCTTGTCAACAATCTTATTCTTATACTTCTTTAACTGACGCTCGATAACCTCTTCGACAAGATCAATTGAAACATACATATCGCTGCTTACCTGCTCGCTTCTTATGATGTTACCCTTAACCGGAATAGTTACCTCAATCTTCTGTCTTTCTTTTTCCACACTCAAAGTTACATTAACTTCTGTCTCTGGCGCAAAGAATCTGTCAAGCTTTCCAAGCTTCTCCTCTACTGCTGACTTTAATCCCTCTGTTATATCAATATTTCTTCCTGTAATTATAAATCTCATGATGTCCAACTCCTTTACGTGTTTTATAATCGTGGGCAGAGGTAAGAATCTGATCGTAATTCCTTTCCAACCTTCTCTTTTATAAAATCTATCAGACATTCTTCCTTCTTAAATCACCACATGTGTCGAAAGAATATATACACATGCAGCTAACACGACCTAAGATACATTTCTGTATACTTATTTTATGTAAGTATTATATCATATATTTGTAAATTAACAAGTATGTCCTTTAATTATTTTATGCAAATATGTCAAGTGTCATAAGTAAGTTTTCTAATTTTTTGCAAATATTAACAAAACATTTATTCTGTTCCAGGTATACTAAATTAATAACAAAATATTGTGGATAATTGTGGATAATGTGGATAACTTGGTTGATAAGTCTTATTTTAGATAAAATCAGTCTTTAAAAATGTGGAAAACTTTTTAAGGCATTTTCAAATCCTGTCAAGCAATTATTGAAATAAATACAATCTGAATTTCTTTTTGGTAAGTATGCACAAGGCAGTTTTTGTCAATATATGTTTTTAATTTTTATATGGAAATATCCAGTATTTTCCTGTATTATAATAACGATATTATTAAAATCAAATCGTTTTAAGAGAGGCATATTATCATGAAAAAAACTATAGTTATAACAGGAGCTTCCCGAGGAATCGGAAGAGCCATTGCAATAGAACTCGCTGGAAAAGATACTAATATTGTTATTAACTGTGTGAATAATGTGGATAAACTAAATGAAGTAAAATCCATTATTGAGGAAAAAGGAAGTGAATGTGAAACATTTGCAGGCAATATGGGAAATTACAGTGATGTACAGAAAATGTTTGACATGTGCCTTCAGCGTTTCGGGCAGGTTGATGTGCTTATCAACAATGCCGGAATATCCGTTGTCGGGCTTTTTCAGGATATGAGCGAAGATGAGTGGCACAGGATATGTAACACTAATATAGATTCTGTCTTTAACTGCTGCCATTTTGCCGTTAAAGATATGATGAAAAGGCACTGTGGTAAGATTATTAATATATCTTCTGTGTGGGGATTATATGGTGCAAGCTGTGAAGTTGCATATTCAGCAACCAAGGGGGCAGTCAATTCATTTACAATGGCACTTGCAAAAGAACTTGCTCCTAGTGGTATTCAGGTCAACGCTGTTGCCTGCGGAGCTATTGACACAGAGATGAACGGTCATCTCTCAGATGATCACAAGGCAGAACTTGCCGAAGAGATTCCTGCAGGCCGGTTTGGAGACCCGCAGGAAGTTGCTGAACTTGTTAAATCTCTTTCCGGAATGAACAGCTATCTTACCGGTCAGATAATAACTCTTGATGGCGGCTGGATTTAATCAGCCTATATAACTTTTATCAATATTAATCACGGCGCGGCACTCACTCTGCTTCTCCGTGATTCTTTTCTGAATCTGTTTCTTTATCTCATCATCTGAAAGATGATAATTATAAGGAACAAGCACATCAAATATAAGATTCGTTATATATGGACCTTTAACAGTCCTGAAATCATGTATATCCAGTTCCTCACCTACTGACTTTACAATCTCAGTAGTCATCTTTCGCAAATGATTTATCACCTCATCATCTGTAACTACCGGATCCATATGTATGCTTATAAAGCATTTCATGCGCTTTTCAACTCTTCTTTCAGCCATATCTATATAATCATGTGCTTCCATCATATCCATATTAGCCGGAACCTCTGCATGAAGCGATGCATATACTCTGCCCGGACCGTAATTATGCACAATAAGGTCGTGAACTCCTATTATATGCTTATCCTGAAGAACAATATTCTCAAGTTCCTGTACAAATTCTTTAGTTGGTGGCTGACCAAGAAGTGGCTGCAATGTATCTTTCGCCGCACCGAAACCAGCTAATATTACAAATACTGCAACAACAACTCCTGCTATTCCATCTATATTAATATCAGAAAACAGTGTAAGAAGCACTCCTATAAGGACTACTGATGTTGCAACACAGTCTGATAAGCTGTCTGTTGCTGTAGCCTTCATTGCAGCAGAATCCACCTTATTGCCAAGATATTTGTTGAATTTAGCCATCCACATTTTCATAAGAATTGATAATACAAGTATTATAAGAGATGACACAGATACCTCAAGCGGCGTAGGATGAAGTATTTTCCTGAATGATGTTGTCAGCAGTTCAAAGCCCATAATTATAATTGCTCCTGATACTATGAAGCCTGATATATATTCAATTCTTCCATGACCATACGGATGTTCATAATCAGCCGGCTTTCCTGCAAGCTTAAAACCTATAAGTGTAACAATTGAAGATCCTGCATCCGATAGGTTATTGACTGCATCCGCCATAATTGAAACTGATGCCGTAAGCACTCCTGCAATTATCTTTGCTAAAAACAATATAAGATTACAGATTATCCCCACAATCCCGGCAAACACACCGTATCTTGTACGGACTTCAGGGTTCTTCGTCTTATCATAATCTTTTATGAACCTCTTAAGTAATAAATCTATCATTTCCTTCTCCTTCATGCCCTCTGGCATATTTGCATTAAGTATATACCATATTGGATTTAATTTAAAGATTCTTATTTTTTGATTTACAGTATATACACAAAAGGACTATAATGGAAACAATTATTGTGTTTAATCATTACAACTATCTTGGAGGACAACAATGTTAGACTTTGAAAAGGTAATACCAGAAGATGTAGGAATATCTTCCACAGGACTTATCAGCTTTGCCAGAAAGCTTGAATATAACAACATTCCTATGCACAGCATAATTGTCATGCGACACGGTAAGATATGTATGGAAAGCTACTATGCACCATACACGAAAGACACTCTCCACAGAATGTTTTCTGTCACCAAATCTTTCGTTTCACTTGCCATCGGACTGCTTGCAGATGAAGGGAGAATCTCACTTGATGACCATATTGCAGATTATTTTCCTGAAAAGCAGCCAGAAACAGGCGTGCACCCATATATGCAGATGCTCACAATAAGGCAGATGCTCACAATGAGAACATGTCACGATAAAAATGCATACAAAATCGGAGACTCTCCTGACTGGGTAGGTTCTTTCTTTACTGTTACACCCGACCACGTTCCAGGGACTAATTTCTCTTATGATACAGCTTCAACACATACATTGGGTGCGCTTGTTGAAAAGCTCACTGGTATGGAACTGCTTGATTATCTGAGAACGAAATTCTTAGATGAATTGAGTTTTTCTAAAGAAGCATTTATATTAAAATCTCCTGATGGAAAAGTAAGCATGGGCGGTTCAGGAATGTGTGCAACACCACGGGATATCCTTAAGGTTATGTATGTTGTATCTCAGAATGGTAAACTTGATGGAAAGCAGTTGCTGCCTTCCGGATATCTTAAGGAGGCAACTGTTAAGCAGAGTGACCCTTATGGAAAATCAGGTTCATGGGAAGAAATGCAGGGCTATGGCTACCAGATATGGATGACAACTCACAATGGTTATGCATTTTTTGGTATGGGTGGACAGCTTGCCGTATATTACCCGGATAAAGATGTTATTCTTGTTACCACTGCTGATGCACAGGGTCGTCAGGGTGGAGTACAGCTGATATATGATACATTTTACGAAGAAGTATACAGCCATATTGATACATGTACTGATAATGGTGATTATAAAGAATTCCAGAAATTCGAAAATTCACGCCAGCTTCTTGTTGAACCGGGCGAATATAGTTCAGACCTTATAAGCAAAATCAACGGACAGAGCTATGAATTTGACGATAATCCATGTGGTGTAACAGACATAAAGCTTACATTTAACGGAGATGAAGGAACATTTTTCTATACTAATGCAACAGGAAATCACGAGCTGCATTTCGGACTCGGAAAGAATGTTTTCCAGAACTTCCCTGATTATAATTTCAAATGTGGTGCAAGTGCAGCTTTCAGGACAGACAATAATCTTCTTATCAAAGTCCAGATTATTGACAGTGCCGTAGGCAATATGTATATCTCATTAAGCTATATTGATGATTATGTTACAGTTATGATGAGAAAGTTTGAAGAGAGTTATTTTACTGAATACGATGGTGTGTTCAGCGGTAAATTAAGCATTTAGATATCAAAGGGCGGTCACACTCACCTGTATGACTGCCCTTTTCCTTTACTTTTCTATGATTCTTCCTTCACTAATCTCAATTATCTCGTCAGAGAGCATCTCAAGTTCTTCCTTATCGTGGCATGCAATTATGATAAGTGCGCCTCTCTTCTTCTGTTCCTCAAGTATCTCATGAACCTGCTTTGCTCCGGCTTCATCAAGTGCGTTGATAGGCTCATCAAGTATGATAAGGTCAGGATTCTCCATGTATGCTGCAGCAATTCCAAGCTTCTGCTTCATACCAAGAGAATACTTCCTGTAAGTTCTCTTATCATCAGGGTCAAGCCCCACCTGACGTATTACCTCTCTTATATGTTCATCATCAACTCTGTTCTGGATTGAAGCAAGCACCTTAAGATTCTTAAAACCTGTATAATTACCGATAAATGCGGGATTCTCTATTAGCACTCCGACACTGTCCGGAAATGTCATATCCTTTCCAAGAATCTTGCCATCTATCTCAACAGTTCCCTCTGTTGCTGATATAAGACCGCATATAACCCTCATAAGCATTGTCTTTCCTGAGCCATTCTTTCCCTTTAAGCCATACACTTTACCGCTTGTAAGTTCCAGATTAACATTATCAAGAACCTTTGCCTTCTTTATAACCTTTGAAACATTTGTAAGCTTTATTACCATAATTACACCCTCCAATCACTTTTCTTTAATATATCCATTTGCCTAAACGAAGCATATCCTGCAATTACAGAAACGACTATCAGCACAATATCTGCAATAACCGTCAGCGTAAGGCTCCCGCCTTCAGGTGTATACATAATATTTCTTAACGCCATGAAGCCGTTACCTATAAACAGGAATGACCTGAAAAATACTCCCATAATCAGTATAACTACGACAGCAATGTACCCGATAATCGGTCCCATAATCTGTGAAACGCATATCTGTACAAGGCATATTGCAATTGTTGTGAGAAGCCCCACAATAATCATATACACTGTAAGTCTTGTAAGATTCGGATTATTCTTTATCAGTGTTTTGTCGTAACCGTCTATACTGATACACACCTGTTTATTGACCTGCAGGCTCAGTCTTCCGCCTGCCAGCGAAACACCGGCTATCTCAAGTATTAAGATTCCATAACAGATACATGCAGTAAACACTGCCCATATACATTTGGATAACCACCATACCAGCTTCTTACCTGCTCTCATAAGCACCATTCCGCCATAACCGTTAATATCCTTGAATGGATAGTTACCTATTGCAAAGCCAATAAGAATATTAGGAAGTATGTATGCTGTCGGAATATTAATATCTGTCTGTACATCCACAATCCAGCGCATCCCGCGAAAGATATATAATATGATATCCGATGATGTGTATTGTCCCATAAAATGTTTTGTCTTACAGCGCACAAGAAAGTCTGTTATAAGAACAGCATATACCACTGCAATCAGAAGAAATTTCTTCCACTGATACACTATTCCATTAATGAAATCATATTTTATCTGAAAAATCACATTTTTCATCTGAAAAAGTCCTTTCTTCTGATAATAACAGTTGTTACCAGTGACACAGCCAGACACAGTATCAGCGGATACAATATATTCCGCCATATCTGCACACCGTTCATATAGATATTGCCTCTTAACTTGTAATAATATGTAAGAAATCCCATATACGCCATGTTCTCAAAGCTGCTCACAGCCAGGGCAGCAAGGAAACCTGCCCACTGGTTATTAGTAAGCCACCACATAATCATCATAAGCGTGCCTGATACATACAGTATTGCAAATGCTTCTATAACAAATGCAATTATAAAAAGCCACAGTGATGGGCGGTTCTGTACTATATCTCCTGTTGCCATGAATGCCTTGCTGAATTTTTCATCCCAGTTATATACTTTTCCTGTCATCAGATACCCGGCTGTTAAAGTTACCACCGTAATATACGCAGAGAAAAATCCTGCTGCCACAACCATATTAATCTGTGAATTAATCCACACATTTCTTACATTCTTTCTTCTTATAACTATTGCACTGTTCAAATCATATTTCTGAATATAAAGAACATAAAACAATACAAATGGAACAACATATCTCCACATTGTACTTACATTCACACTGATAAGTGCATCATACAGGCACGGATTTCCATTAATAACGGACTGACTCACAAGTTTTAGAATTATATCCATCGGTACAAGCGCTGTTACTAACACAAACACAGCCGCCGTAAGTGCAGCCTCGCTTACATTAAATAATAATTTTAATTTCTTCATCCATCTATACCCCTGATTACAATCGCCTGTCTTACTGGATAAGCCTTAAAACACAGATATATATCTTCATGAAGGAGCTTATCCAGCTTCTTTTCACTCAGATAATTTTTACTAATGACATATGCCAGTGTAAAGTCTTTGACCTCGCCTTTATCAACAGATACATTATCTTCACATACCATTCCCTGATTTTCATATCCATCCGGGTATATAACAAGATTAGAGTCTGTCACAATACTGAACATATTAAACTTATCCTGTGACTCATTCTGAACTTTAACCTTTAAAACTATATAATTAAACCTGCCCAGTTCCTTAACACTGGCGCTGTATTTTTCATTAACTTCCCGTTCAGTGCAGTAATCAATTCCTGTAACCGTAATCTTTATCCCATCAGAATACTGTACCCATTCATCCTTCTCTACAATTTCTTCTTCCGGCTCTGGAAATCTGTGATTCACATCTATATATCCAACTGCAACTACTACAGCAATTACTGCCATTATTATAAATGTAATTATAAACGGGTGCTTTCTTATGCTGAATCTGCCTTTAGTATGTTTCATGCTTAAGCCCTCCTATAAAATACACAACAACTCCAAGTATCAGTAATACTGCTATATACACTATGAACGATGCTCCTGTATTGGTCTGTGCCATATTAAAAAGCTTTGTCGGTGCAATACCTCTCAGCCATTTCTTATCAGACATGCGCAGTATCGCATTTGCAAATTCAGTAATAATATATGGTGCAAGCATAGCCACAAATCTGTTATTAACTATATTAGATACAATAAGTGCTATTGTTGCCATAAGACCTCCGCACACAAAAAGCAGAATCATATACATAATCATATAAATGTGTGGATGTGTATAAAATATTGCTGACCATATACTTTTTGGAGAACTTGCAAATACACCAACCGGCCACACAAGTGATGGAAGAATAGTTATCGCAGTCAGGTAATTAATAAGCAATGGCATAACCACTACCACACCTCCCGTCACAAACACTGCAATATATTTGGCAGCAAGATAATTAAACTTAGCTGTTCTCGTTACATAATTCTTAATAATTCCACTTTTAATATCTGACAGATATGTAACTGCATACGGCATAGCCGCCAGTATCGGAATCAGCCTTATAAACAGACTGTATTCAAATGATACTCCATTACCTATCCACACCTGAAATGCACTTATCGGCATAAGTGTGGCATTATCAGGCATATATCCCATCAGCGGATTCATGGCTGCCGGTATAATCCTGGTTATAATCTGTGCTATGCTTAACCCCATCCCAATTATAAGAGCCAGCCACAGACTCCAGCTTTTAAATGCCCTTTCGAGCTCTGTCTTAATCATCACCTTCATACTGTTTTCCTCCCGGCTACTTGTCTATATCAAGCTTTACTATCGGAGACCCAACAGGAAATGCTTTATCAGTTGTACTGTAGCATGTATACAACGAATCTATAGTAAGACCATCTGTTGTTATATCCTTATATGTATCTATATATTGACCTCCAACATTAGCAGTTGTTCTTGTGTAAGAAGTAACAAATTCATAAGGAATGACCTCCATTGCAACAACCTCTTTAGTTTCTCCCGGCTTAATTGTAAGATGATGTCTGAATATTTCATGGTCATCATGAATATTAAGATATGATTGTCTGCTTTCTATGGTTGAATAATATGTTGCATCGTCCTGTTCGTTATATCTGAAGCAATACAAACGGAATCCGTTCGACAGAAACTGAAAATCTTCATCACCATTATTAGTAATCTTTAACTTCATCAGCAGGGCAACCTGCTTGATACCTTTTCTATCATTTGCAAATGTTCCATCTTCATTAATCATCTTGTCATATGCACTGAATTTTTCTGGTGTTTCAGTATCATATTTTATATATTCAGCTATGTCCTCCTCGCTCATCAGCTTGGATAACTCATCAACATTTTCAGCAATGGCTGTTTCACCTATACTGTATGTAAATTTGGTAACCAGTTTCCCTGTATAAATCTCCATATCAACATCTGAATATCTTTCAGCATATTTAGGACTACTTGAAACCATTCCCGCAAACACATTATCAACTTTGTTCTCACGTGATTCGTTCTCCTGAATAATTCCTGTCTGATTGGTCTGATTCTCTACGGCTTTGCTTGTCTCCTGAAAACGCTTCACATCTTCAATGCTCTGTCTGCTGCAGCCTCCCATTAATAATATTCCTGCCATAAGGACCGGAATAATTAAACATTTTCTTCTCCCCATAAGTACCTCCTTGATATAAGTTCTCTTACACTTATATACGAAATACATTTGTAAAAAGTTGAAAAATAATAAAAAATTCCCGGCAGACCATTGTGTATTCACACTTCCGGTCTGCCGGGAATCATTAATTATAATCAATTATCAAATTGTTAATTAGAACATAAGTCTTAATACCCATGTAAGGAAATTAACTGCAACATATGAGATTGCCATTATTAGAGGTATCTTCTTCTCATCCTTGCATAATGCACGGATTGCTATGTATACAAATGCATATCCTGCTACATTAGAAAATACTGTTACGCATGAAGATATTCTGTCAATGAATCCTACTGATGTAAGACCTGTTACCCAGCTGAGTAACTCTGCTGGTATACCAAGTACTGCTGTAATGGCATATACTGCAAGGCCCTGCATATATGTAACATTAGCCTTGTTAAATGCCTTTGCAAGAAGCATAACTACAAGTGCAATTACAGCTGCCGCTACTGCTACCAGAAGAATCTCAAGAAGCATGTTCTTGAATATTGAGCCTGCTGGATATGGCTTGGTATTAGTATATGAGCTGTAGTAAGATGAAAGTAAGCTGTCAAGCTCTTTACTTCCTGTTGTAACCTTTGCCTTACTGTTAGCAATTAACATATCAAACAATCTTGTAAGCATGTTAATAATTGCCTGACCGCCAATAAGTATTGCAATCATAATAACATTAGCTTTAGCAACGAATGCTGATACTGTTTCTACCGGTGATGTAAACAATCCCTTCAACACATTAACATAATCAATGGCTGCATTAGCTCCTGCCTTCTTAACAGCATCCATCTGCTGTGAAGCCTGCTGCTGGTTAAAGCCCTGCTGATATGTCTGCTGACCTGCTCCCTGTTGGAATGTCTGCTGTGCTGCTCCGGCTGGCTGCTGTGCTGCCTGCTGGTTAAATTCCTGCTGTGGCTGT
>OLIW01002492.1_pt1 | contig 13538 bp, 10 predicted proteins | sample 1601321 | NCBI WGS metagenome assembly OLIW01 (sample SAMEA2452114, study PRJEB22498) | human gut metagenome | reverse complement strand
CGTCTATCTGGAGCTTGGGGTTGATCTGCCGCTTTACCTTGTTTACCGTGGAGAGCAGCTGTTCCAGCCCTTTGGCGGGCAGATACTCTGCCTGAACGGGAATTATGATCCTGTTCGCAGCGGCCAGCGCATTGACTGTGAGCATCCCCAGGGAAGGCTGGCAGTCGATGAGGATATGGGAGTATTGTCCCTTCAGCGTGTCCAGATATTGCCGCAAGATAGTCTCACGACTCATGGCATTTACCAGGGATACTTCCATACCGGATAACTGGATGTCCGCAGGCATCAGGTCTACGCCCTCTGGGTGGTGCAGGATACCCTCGCCGGGACGGAGCGGCTCATCCATCAGGATGCGTCCCATAGCGTCCGACAGCGTAAAGGGCAGCTTGTCCGGCTGGGGATTGCCCAGGCTGATCGTCAGGCTTCCTTGCGGGTCTCCGTCGATCAGCAAGACTTTCTTTCCAGCCTGCGCCAAACCGATTCCAAGATTGGCACAGGTGGTGGTTTTGCCAACGCCGCCCTTCTGGTTGGCGATGGCGATGATTTGCGTGTTCAAATTAGGTTCTCCTTCCATAAAAAATAGCCGCTCATCAAATAGATGAACAGCTGTCTCAGTGCATAAAAAAAGCTGCCTATTCTTCCAAAATAAGCAGCTCGTCATATTTATTTAGTTTTTACTCCCGAAAAGGTCTTACATAAGAAAAAAGGGTCCTATTTTATGGGGTTTTGATGGGTTGTTACCGTCTGTCGGCTCATACGTGGGCAAGGATACCAATGACAAGTTTCTCCATAGTATATTTAAAAACTCCTTTTTCTTTATGAATTGATGTATGCGTATTGGCTTAAATAAAATTAATCGTTTGTATCAATTAAAGAACTATTTTAACATAAGAATCTATATAATTCCAATATGGTTCTACTTTAATTGGTGTGTGGCGAATGATACACACAGGTTCTATGTGCTTTACATTCCAATATGGTTCTACTTTAATCAAATAGATGCAATAAAGTCTGATTTCATAACAATCTTTACATTCCAATATGGTTCTACTTTGATTAGGCAGGCATTGAAGCTATCGGAAGTCAATTAATCTTTACATTCCAATATAGTTCTACTTTAATTTATAAGGTCCGGCTACAAATCAGCCCTGTTGCACCTTTACATTCCAATATGGTTCTACTTTAATAGTAACGCACACAGTGATTTCCAGATATACCGATCTCTTTACATTCCAATATGGTTCTACTTTAATCCAGTGACAAATGATCAGGCGAAGAACATTCTTGTCTTTACATTCCAATATGGTTCTACTTTAATAGGAAACACTTCTGGCGGCTCTACAATCATTGCAAACTTTACATTCCAATATGGTTCTACTTTAATGTTATCTAAGCGAATTCTTTCTGCTCCAAATGCTTCCTTTACATTCCAATATGGTTCTACTTTAATCGGAGTCGGAAATAAACTGACAAAGGACGATTTAACTTTACATTCCAATATGGTTCTACTTTAATGCAGAAGGAGATGGTGCTGGTTCCGGTGATGATTCCTTTACATTCCAATATGGTTCTACTTTAATGGTGAAGTTCCCATTATTGAGTATCTAAACAACAAGACTTTACATTCCAATATGGTTCTACTTTAATCAGGTGCGTGGGAGATAATTAAAACCGTAACAAACTTTACATTCCAATATGGTTCTACTTTAATCCATAGCTGTCAGTTCCGCATATTTTTTATGCTTATTTGCTTATTTTTGTCGACTTCACTATATCTGTTCTATTTTCCTATTCATTTTATCATGTTTTTCATCAAAAAACCACTTATTCCCTTTATTTACATACCATTGTCGACCTCTTCGCATTTTTATTCTATCGAACATCGACAGAACTTTTCATTATTAATCTACATCATCTACAACTTCAATTCTATAATATCCCATTTCATCATATCGACATTGCATAACTTTAATTTTTTCGCCTGGACTCAGATTAATTAATTGATATTGATGCACACATCCTTTTTTCATAGCCTTTTCATAAGAGTTCCAGTGATAATATGGAATTTCAAACGAATACTGCAAAATATTACTTCTTAAACATTTTCTTTCAATCGCAGTTAATCTTTCTGAATTTAATTTCTGAGATATAGTATCTATTTCTTCTTTATATTGTTCATATACTGTTTCAGGAATGATCGTCTCACTTAAAATATTTCTCAATTTATTTTCATTTTTCTTAAAAGAATATATACTAATAGAATCTATGAAACGATACTTTTCCCTAAATTTCTTTATGAAATGACTTTGAGAAATATTTTCCGTTGTTAAGTATCTGTTAATCAACTCTTGTTTCTTACTTTCAGATAGTTTTCCATTAATATCATGGATTGCTTTATTTGACAACTCAAATATTGTTTTATCAATAAATCCTTTATTCCCCAATATGAAATCGCCCTCATCCAATTGCGTATATACATAACAATTGTACATGGTCACATTTTTTGCGCCTTTTCTATTGCATCTTCCAAATCTCTGAAACAAAGAATTTAAATCAAGAAGCTCTGTAAATAAATAATCAAAATCAATATCAAGGCTTGCCTCTACAATTGAAGTCGCAATCCAAATTCCCGATTGTTTATCCAGATTCCCATTTTTGTCATACGTCTTTCCAAATTTTATAATTTCTTCTTCAAGTTTAGCTCTGTCTTTTTTTATGAATCGACTATGAAAAATATTTACAGTAGCTGATATATTTTTACCTGCTGCTTCTGCCTTCACTGCTTCCATAAGTTTTTGTGCCGTAGCAATTTTATTACAAACTACTAGTATTTTATTACTGATGCCTTTTCTTTCATTTTCTTCATATAGATCCAGAATATCTTTTGCATTAATTTTTCTATCCATGACTTTTACATTATGGCGAATGGAATCATTAATAAATACTTTTTGATTGTCCTTTGAAAATCCAACATATTTTTCTAATAACTCTTTTACAAATGGAGATAAGGTTGCTGTCATAATCGCTATTTTTCCACCCATCTTTGCAATATGTTCCATTCCATATATTAGATAGGCCAACAAATCCGGGCTATACATTTGAATTTCATCAATTACAATTCTTGAGTAAGACAAGGTTGTCAATTTCAATTCATATCCCTGATATTTAAATACAAAATTAAATAGCTGATCCATTGTTGAAATACTTAATGGAATAGAAAATGCTTTTCCCCTTTGCTCATACTGAAATATTTCTTCATCTGTTCCCACATTCTTTTTGACATAATACTCCAACGATTCAGAATGAAGAAGACTGACTTTCTCAGACAAATTTTCATTTTCCAGTATATCTTCGCACACTCTGTCATAGATTGCATTAATCGCAGTTCGTAACGGTAACACAAAATATCCTTTATGATTTCCAATCCACCATAAACCGCCCTCCGTTTTTCCCATTCCTGTTTGAGCTATGGCAATAATATTCTGATTTTGTTTTTCCATACAAAATCGTTGTAGTGAATTCCATTCCACATTGGGATTTTTTCTTTGCCACTTTCTCATACAATTTTCCAATCCCTGTTCCAGAAAATCATGAGGATACTCAATCATATAATTTCCACTGGCACTATAATCACATTTATGTAAATACCCTTTAATTTTTACTGCTCGAATATCTTCAATATCCTTAACCATAGCCAATTGAGTATAAAACTTTTGGGATAATTTGAAAATTTCATTTTTAACCTCGGCTAAATTTTCCTTAATTGTATCTTCTCTCTCCAAAATAGTCTTTATCGGATCACAATAATCATGATGATACATTACTGCAAAGCAGACTCGTGCATAATCCCGTTTATCATGCCCTTTTATCTTTTGAACCTGGTCCTCATTTACAAAATATACTGACAGTACATTATGTGGGATTTCTCTATCTGGATCAAAATATTGTTTTTCTTTTGCGAGAACTCTCTGTTGAAATCTTTCCGTTACTTTTCCAATATCATGATAATAACAAGCCTGTTTTACCAATTCGTATAAATCATCTGAGTCAATATATCCCATTGTTTTTAATGTTTCTAAATGCGTCAATAAATCATTTATATGTTGTTGAATCGTTTTATCTGGCTTTGCCCAATACCTTTCTAAATTCATCCTTTGTCTCCTTCATTTCCAGAATGCATTCCTTTATTATAGAAGCAAGGCAGCAAACTCCCATTTGCTGCCTCAATTTTAAAGAAAATTAACAATATAATTTTTCCCATCTTCCTGATCCAGGTATATTCCATTTCCAATTTTATCGATACCATATTGTGAAATATATACTACAGATTTTTTTTCAAAAATTCTTTTTCCATCTTTTAACTCATAATTTTTATTCAGATAATATCTGGTTCCATTTGCTTTCACACGATTTCGTATTTTATATGGATAAACCTTTCTCTCATCCGTTTCTTCATCCAGTTTCAGAGCTTCAGAATCTATATAAGCAGAATACTCACTTGTCGCCGAGATATTTCCAGTTTCAACTAAATCTATAACTTTTGCCTGCTGTATATCTACCATGTCTTCACTTCTTCCAATAGATTTTATGTCAGTCCAATGCTGTTCCAGATCATGTAAAACCGCATCATCTGCCTGTATATGAATAATCAATTGAATATTATTCAGAACTTCATAAAATTTCATAGACTTAGTTAATGTCCGAAAATAAGAAATAGGTTTCGTATAGTTTTCTCTTACATATTCATCATATCGCTGCTTTATTTCTTTCTCATACTTTTTAAGCTCATTTTCTCTCTGAAGTACACTTTCATATGGAATGCCCGCTGCTTTTGCCTTTTTTCTTTTCTCTGCTAATGCTTTTTTTCTTTTCTTCAAATGATTTAAAACTGGCCTAAGTCTATTTTTCTTGAATTCAGAAATAGTATCATTTAAATCCTTTAACTGTTGATACTCTTTCAATAATGTTTCATTGTATACCTGAATTGTTATATTTTTTCGAAAACTATTTCCCTGTGGTTTCTTAGCTACAGCAACCTTGTCAAACGCAGTCGACAGCATTTCTCCATTTTTCATTTTTACAAGAATTCCTCTGTCATCTTGTAAAGAATTCAAGAAACAATAATCGGTATACGGTTCACGATGCATAGATTCATACTGTCCTTGTATACTTACATTCATTGGATGGTATTCTGTGTATCCACATGCTTTATGCAACGCTCCAATTACTGTTGAAAAAGGGGGGAGCGGATATGTCATTTTATTATCCACGCATTCTGGTTTCCTGTAATTTGCGCTCGTCTGACGGATAACCAGTCGAAATGCTTTCATAACAGAATCTCTCCTTTCTGTTAAACGCCATAGTATTCTCTTACTTCTTCTTTTAAAGTCTGGAAAAATTCCGGCATATTCATTGTTTTCAGAGTTTCTTCTATTTCTTTTTCATTTTCCAGTGTCTGCCCTTTTAATAATGCCGCATGAAATCCCTGATTTTTCTTTATAATTAAATCCTCCGATAATTCCAGTCTGTCTTCTTTTACATGTACTACATTTTCAAAATAATGTGTTTTCCTCTCTGACAATCCACCTACTGCAAAAACAGGTTCCGCATTATCCATGTTTCCTTTTACTATCAGGCTTAACGTTTCTACTGCATTAAGCAACATGCATACTCTTTCAGCTTTTTCCTCTGCTTCTGCTTCCTCCTGAAAGTTATCATCTTTTCCCACCATTTCCAAATCTATTGTTATACTGTAAATTTTTAAAGATTTATCATATTCGTACTGATATGGCATCAATCCTACCTGATCTGCATGATTCTGTACATTTAATCCATTTTCTTTTGCATAATTCGTGGCCATATAAAGGTTATTGTGAAATCTTGGCTGACTTACAAAGCTTTCGCAAGAAATGGCATCTGTTACGTAAAATGAACTATTTCTGATATATGTAGTGCCGCTTGTATTCATATATCCACCTTCTAAAGCTCTGCAATTAGATGCATTTGATTCTTCTGTAACTTTTTTCTGCACTGCTCCATCAATCTCTGTTTTCAAGTCTTCATATAAACCAGACTGAGTCATAATTGCATTTTTAAGACTCTCTCTGCTTCGAATTGTATACACTTTTCGATTTCTAAATACCTTTTGTACACTGGCGATATTTCCCAGAGATTCCGAATAATTAGATGTCATATTGGCTACTATTGTAATTGTCAAAGCTTTCTTATTCATTCTCCTTACCTCCCGTTTGCTTATCCTGCACTTTACTTTTCTTTGTCATCGCATTAGCAAATGTATAAGCTAATTCCTTGTTATCCTCAAAATTTTCAAATAAATCATAAACAAAATCAAATTGTATATCTGTATAATTGGACAATTGGGCAAGAATATCCAAAAATGCACTATAATCTTTCAGTGCAAGTGAACTTGTCAACCTCTGACGATAACTCTTTCTCTTATTCTCTGGTAATGTTTCAGCTACTTTTTTCGCACACGCATATGCAACAGTCATTCCTTTTGTCATGTTTTTTCCTCTTTCTTTTATCAACAAATTTAACTTAATCAATAAACTAACCAAGTATTCCGAGTCTCGTTTTAAAAAGAATTCTATCAATTCATCTGCATCTTTTAGGTTTAATATGCAATCCATGACTTCTTTTTGAACATCCAGATAATATTCTTTTCCTAATTGAACACTAAAACAAAAAGGTTCATATACCTCCAATTCAGAAAGAATATCAATGCTACGTTTTCGAATATATAAAGTTTCAAAAAAATCTCTGTTTCTGTTTTTAGTCATCACTTCTACATCGTAATCTATGAAAGCAGAACTTTCTTGGATAGATTTAAATAAAATTTTTCGGGCAGTTTGATATTTGTCCGGTTTTTTTTCCTTTTCTTCTCTAAGTTTGTCTATTAACTGCTGATTTGTATCTATAAGTTGTTTGACAGAATAATTATCATTAATAAATAAAGATTCACGTTCTCCACAAAAAGCAAATGGGATAAAATCAAATAGCTGGCAGTCTTCAGATGCAAAGCTTTCTGTTCGAAATGCAAAAGAAAGATTTTTAGATTTTCTCGCACCATCTATATAATATCCCCAAAGTCGGCAACAATCTCGTTTTTCCTCAAACAATAAATTCGGGTTGGCAAAATCAGCATACATATCCGATTTGTTTCGGAATGTTTCCTGTATCAATATTAACCTGTTTTTTCTTATACATTCTAATATTTCTACCTTATTATCTCCATCAAATTTGATTTTCCCAAATATTTTTTTCATAATCGCATTGCTTTTAAGTAATTCATTAATCTGCTTTTTCTCTTCCTGTGAAAATTCATCTTTTCTCAATTGAATTTCCAATCTTTTATGTGGAAACGATAATGAATAATACTCCTCTGCAAATTCCAGAAATCTTTCCCGAGTAATATCTTCCTGATTGAATGCAAAATACTCGTCCTTAATCTCATATTCCAGATTCTGGTTATATAAATATTTTTCCAGACCTACAATTGCAGCAGAATATCTCCAATCTGAGGGAATAACATGCGTATTAAAAAGTGCATCATTTACTTTTTTAATCATTATGCCCTCCTATATCTGCTGAATAATCTGCAACAAGCCATATCCCATCGACGAGTGTCCACCAACCCCTACCTGATAAAAATATTGCAGAATTTCAGGTTTTGCTTCTATAAGGAAAAATCCGATTGATATATCTATAAATTGTTTATATATGCGTGTTACAACCTTTTTTCCTGATATAGTTTTTATTTTTATCTCCTGCACCTCATTCTCAGCAAATCCCGCATAAATAGCTTGTCGCTTTAAACTATCGCCTGCTTTTTCTTCAAACTCTTTATCATTGATCGTATAATAATTGTCTGTATTATTCTCTCTGAAATGTTCTCTAATAATCAATCCGCCACCTGGAACAGTACGAAAGATTACTTTATCACTCGTAATCGCTTCTTCTTGTACTTTTACAATTTTCTTAAGTATCATACTGTTTTTATCTGGCAAAGGAAATCTTTTATGCTTCATTCCAATAAAAGCAAAATAAAAAATCTGCCCTATTTTGCTTTTATCACTTGCTGAAAATATTAATTTCAATCGAGGAGAAGCCAGAATAATTTTGTCTTTCTCATATTGCGGTTTATCAAATAATGGAACAAAACAATAATCTTTTCTGTCAGTCCCGGTAAAATAGTGTTCATAATATTTTCCCTGATTGCATTCTTCCAATGTTTTCTTCAAAAAAGAAACCAACATTGCCCGATTGTCAGACGGAATAATGTTCTTCTCTAGTTCAAAATATAATTCAATACGCACTTGCTACTCCTTCCTTACCATTTGCACATTTTTCCTATATTTTGATATTACTACATTTATTACCTATATACAATAGTTTTTATTATTAAGTATAATTTTATAATACTTGGTTTATATTTGTTTTTTATTTCTTGCACTTGTTTACTGATTTGTTATATACTTTAATTGTATCTGTTGTTCCACATTGGAATGTAAAAAGTATTATAAATTTTTACAGAATTAATAGTTGTTCCACATTGGAATTTCTCATTGCCAAAGTTAAACAGGTATCTATATCTTTAACTGGCATCATTGGAGTAACAGAAAAGAGCGCGCATAGCAAATGCACGCTCTTTTCTGTTACTCCACCTTTATATCCATTTTTTCATTTGCCCATCCTCTGATAGTTTCTTCACTTTCGCAAAGAATCCTGGCTACCTTTTCAATTGAATCTCCCTCTTTAAAAAGGGAATTTGCAATTTTACGTTTTTCCTCTTCTCGCCCAATCTTTATCCCATCATTTTTTCCAGCTTCATACTCAGCTTTCCGAAGTTTCCTTTTTTCCTCTTCCTCATTGTATTCAAATATACTCATAGCAACTACCTCCGCTCGATTCTTTTGCAGAAATTCTTTGAGAATTCCCTCCTGAACGCTTTCGCTCACTGCACGTTCTACTGCCGTATTCAGTTCCATTTCATTAGAATATCTGCGTACTTTATCAACATACTGAGCATATTCTCTTAGCGTCCGGCATTCTTCCATTAGTTTTTTATTATGCCCTACATTGATATTTAATGTGATGACCTTTAGTTCAAGATTTGGTTCTCCTGACATATTTTCATATGATTCTGACAGATAATCTACCCACCTATCTTCTTTTTTCTCTGTTCCATTATAAAATACGATAAAATTCGGTGTGGGTATTCTCAGTCTTGTTGAGGTATACAAGGACTTCCAATCCACCATTTTCTGATATTCGCTGGAAATGTAGAATAAGTCTCTCAAAGGCATGTTCGGGTTATACGTAGACTGATGTTCATACAGAAACAGATTCGTATTTATAATAAACGCCAGATCATTCTTCATTCCCATATACATTACGTTCTCAAGTGTCACAATCTCTAATTGAGCAGCATCTGTATAAGAAGTTTCATTGATTGCATTATACAGCGACAACAGATTCTTTCTGTCTGAAAACAGCATACGGAAGACTGTATCTTTGTACTTACGGTTTGCAGTTGCTGTGTTGCCTTTCAATCGGTTTCTTTTCACAATAATTTTTTTGTTCTTTCTTTTTGCCATTGGCAATACCTCCTGTTTTCCGCAGGAACCAAAGAACATATCGTGCTATTCTTATCACTTCTCAGCTCCTGCTTTTCATAATTAACTGGAATTAAAAGCATGGATTTCTGAATTGAGATTAGAATAATCAGACGGCAAAAATGCCTTGAAATATAAGAGAAATATGCTTTGGGTTTATCTTAGCATTGCTCCCTCTCTTTTTCAAGGCATTTTAGGTTCTTTTTATTAAATTTGCTACAAACCCGTTACTGTTCACTCCGTTCTCAGTAACGCTACCAAAATTCATTCCAGATTGCCTGTGGCAATGGAATTTTGGCTTGTATGTCTCGGGATTTTGGCATATCCATGCCAAAACACCTCGCGGGATAGTGGAGTGTGAACAGTAACACAAACTCTTTCGATTAATGGACATTGTCCACATTACAAAAACAAAATATGCATTTTCCCGCGACTATCATATACAACTTCCGCTTCTACCTTATAAATTCTGCGGATCAGTTCAGGAGTGAGTACTTCCTGTGGAGTTCCATAGCTTTCCAGTACCCCATCTTTCAGCACATAAATCTTATCGCAGTACGCCGCAGCAATATTCAGGTCATGAATAGCAGAAATAACTGTCACATTCAACTTCTTTACCAGTTCCATCAGCATGATCTGATGTGTGATATCCAGATGGTTCGTCGGCTCGTCAAGAATCAGTGCAGGTGTCTGCTGTGCCAGTGCCCTTGCCAGAATTACTCTCTGCTGTTCTCCACCTGACAGAGTCGAGAATGTGCGGTCTGCAAACGTCTCCATCTGCACTGTTTTCAATGCTTCATCCACAATCTGATAATCTTTCGCATTATCCCGTTCCAGAGTTTTTTTATGAGGTGCTCGTCCCATAAGGACAACCTCTCGCACTGTGAAATCAAAATTGTAGTAATTATGCTGTGCCACAACCGCCATTTTCCTTGCAGAACTCTTGACACTCATAGAATGAAGTTCCTCTCCATCCAGATAAACAGCACCTGCATCTGGCTTCAGGATACGGTAGATGCATTTTAATAATGTAGATTTTCCGCTTCCGTTTGGTCCGATGATCCCTACCAGTTCCTTATCCTTTGACTCTATGGAAATTCCCTTCAGTATCTGTCTGGCGTGAAATCCAACCTGAATATCTTCTGTAGTGATTTTCATTACTTACTACCTCCAAATCCATAGGATTTCCGCACAAGCAGATAAATAAAGCATGGAGCACCGATAATGGATACCAGCACACCGATCGGCATCTCAGAATTCTTCAGGATCACACGACATGCCACATCACACCAGATCAGGAATGATGCACCAAGCAGTGCACTTAATGGCAGTAATCTTCTGTGGTCTGTTCCAAACAGGATTCTGATCACATGAGGGATCACAAGTCCTACAAAGCCGATCACACCCGCACAATATACTGCAAACCCAATCATTACAGAAGCAACAATCAGATAAAAAGTTCTCAGCCTGTGCAAATCAGTTCCCAGTGTGATCGATACATCATCTCCTAACAGCATCAGATTCAGATTACGATATTGCGTCCAGAAAATAATTACACAGATCAATGTAACAGGAAGCATTACCCCTACTCTGCTCCAGCTTGCGCCTGCAAGGCTTCCCATCGTCCACTTCATTACTTCTGTTGCTGCATTTTTGTCATTGGTGATATAGATAACAAAGTTGGAAAAAGCAGAACATACCGCACTGACAGCCATTCCGGCAAGGATCAGTTTGGCAGAAGTAGCTTTTCCGCCCATATTTGCAATGGCAATTACTGCAAAAGAAGTGACCATTGCACCAATAAATGCAGTAACACCAACTGAGTTTCCACCGAGAAATCCGCCAACCCCAAGCATGATCGCCAGTGTTGCACCAAGGGATGCACCGGATGAAATACCAAGTACATACGGATCTGCCAGTGGGTTCTGGACAATCGCCTGCATAACTACGCCACAGACGGAAAGAGCCATTCCAACTGCCAGAGCCAGCAGGACTCTGGGCAGCCGGATCAGCCACACAACATCGTGAACTGCGCCTTCTGCATAGACGGACAGGCTTTTGATATGAAACAATTTATATGCAATGACACTGTAAACATCTTTCAGTGACAGATCTGCATTTCCAAAAGTGATTGCTGCAAGAATGGAAAAAATCAAAAATGCCGCAAGCCCGATAAGAACTGCCACATACATGGATGTCCTGAGCACACTGCCTTTTTTTGTCTGTGAAACCTGTTCTTTCACTGTTATGTCCTCAATCAGTCAAAATTCACATCAGGATATAATCCTTTTGCGAAAGTTTCAATACCATCCTGTGTACGTGTTGCACTTGCGTACATTTCACTGAGCATGATCGGATAAACACGACCGTTCTTTACAGCGTCAAGGCTCTGAAGTGCTTCGTCATCCTTGATAACGGCAAGCTGGCTTTCTTTTACAGTTTCCGGATCATCACCTGCATATGGCATGTATACAACAAAAATCACATCAGGGTTTGCTGCAATGATATCTTCTTTTCCTGCTGTAGAAGCATCCGGGTTTGCCAGAGTCGCACCCAGTTGTGTTACCATATCTCCACCAAGGCTCTTTGCACCATAGTTTGTGATATCTTCTCCAAGAGGTTCCAGAACCATTACGCTTGGTTTCTCTTCTACATCTGCTGTTGCTGTAAGAGTTTTATCGATCACTGCCTTTGCATCATCTACGATTGCCTGTGCTTTGTCCTGTACATCAAAAATCTTTCCAAGATTTAAGATGTCTGTAAATTCATTTTCCAGAGTTCTGTCTCCGTCAGGGCGTGTGTTTGTGTTGTAATAAGTGTTGCAGCCTTTGTCAATCCAGTCTGTTACATTTCCGAGATTTTTATCAGAAAACAGGGAGCTCCAGGATAAGATCATGTCTGGCTCCAACATCGTTACAGTCTCAAGGGATGGAGTAAATTCATCAAGATAATTTGTTTTTGAAAATGCATCTTTAAGTTCATCCGGAACTTCATTGTCAAGACCTGCAGTAGCTACCAGACGGTCTTCCAGGCCAAGTGCAAGCATGGTTTCAATGCTTCCCTGATATACAGCAAGAACTTTCTCCGGTGCCTTTTCATAGGTTGTTTCGATTTCATTTCCATCATAATCATAGGTTGTGATGGTCAGAGGATATTCTGTCTTTGTACCTTCTGCGTCTGCTGTCTTATCTGCATCTGCTGAATCCTGTGCGTCTGCATCTTCCTGTGTATCAGAGTCTGCATCTGCTGCCGGCTGATTGTCCTCTTTGATTGTCTCAGAGTCTGCTCTCTCTGCTGCAAAAGCTGCCGGAGCTGCGGAAACTGCCATAGCTGCTGCCATCATAATTGCCATGATTCTTGTGGATAAATACCTGTTTTTCATTTGACTTCCTCTCTTTTCGTATATGTTATTTACCTGTTCGTGTAACCGAAAAGATGGGACTTCAGAAAAAGTAAAATAGAAGTGATAAGAATAACGGATACTTTTTACGGAAGCTCCTTCTTTACGCTGTCAGGCAGGTTTCCTGACTCACAGATCACAGAAAGTTCCCATAAAATAAAAACTGATACAACATCCATGCTTCAGCAGTTCATGAATGTTGTATCAGAAATATTTCCAGATACTCTCTGACAGCCGGATTCCGCCTTCTCACATATTTATGCAATGGCATATTACAATCCCGCTTTTTTCTGTATACAGTGGCCGCAACCGTTCAGGCATTTCACCTGATTCCCTCTCACATTATCATACACAAAATCTGCATATGATAATGTTCACTTAACAGCTATTCAATTACGCTGATACAATTTTAGCACACTGCTTTTATAATTACAACCATATTCGAGACACATCAGAATTCTTTCTTCTCCATAAGCCGGACACCAATCCAAAAAGATCCCATA